>CXWK01001172.1_pt1 | contig 95231 bp, 81 predicted proteins | sample 590851 | NCBI WGS metagenome assembly CXWK01 (sample SAMEA3498364, study PRJEB10139) | wastewater metagenome | biome: wastewater treatment plant; material: activated sludge | place: Denmark | collected 2014-08-01 | reverse complement strand
TACCAGCACGCTTAAGGCCATGGCCGATAGGCGCCTGGGGGCCATCGCTGTGCAAGCTAAGGATGGATCCGAAGGCCCGTTCAACTCCTCTGCCTTGCGCTCGCCAGGTCCGGGCACACCTCAATCCGCTACCGGACACTATCGCTGTCGTATGATTGATCTCAATCGGGTTCGAATCTTGATTGTCCGTGGTCGTGCTTCGATGAGAGCGCCTCGTGCCCGCGGTGATTGCTGGCGGCCAGACGTATCAACGGGGCCCGTACACTCTGACGGCGGCGCGATAGCCCGGCAACGCGTGTGTGCTGGAAGTCCTGATGGGGCGTATCTGTTTGATCGATTTAGTTGATGCGTGGCCCGAAGCCGCATAGATTCGCTCAACTGGCTGAAATAGCTTCTGATCTGGACGCCGGGACACGAGACCGGCAGATCAGCTTCCGTGCTAACAACTAGGGCCCGCGATGAAAAAAGTAGAAGTCCACCAAACGCGCGCCGGCAATGGAACTGAAACGCATGCCTGGTCCGACATGGAGGTTCAGATTCTCGAGGCCGCCCGTCATCTCATCGCCGATGAAGGGTATCATAACTTTACGATGCGAGGGATCGCCCAGAATAGCGGCATCCATCTGAAGTCTCTGCAGTATTACTTCAGAACAAAGCAGGAGATGCTAACCGCCGTCGTGAACTACACGATCGAGAAATATTACTTTCAGCCTTACGGCAAGCTATTCGCGGAAAAATCCGCTGGTACGCCAGCGGAGCGGTTCTCCGTAATGCTCGATTATCTTCTCGACGACCTTTCCAACGAATTCACGGCACGGCTCTTCCCGGAATTATGGGCACTTGGCAGCCATGACAAAGACGTGGCCGACGCGCTCGATGTATTTTACTGTCGGCATGTCGAGAGCATCACCACCATGGTCGAGGGCATCAATCCGGCGCTGTCACGCCGTACCGCAACGCATCGAGCGGCCATGATTGCCATGATGATCGAGGGCCTGCTGTTGATCCTCGGGCATGGCAAGCCGAAACATCCCAAGTACGCAAATCTCAGAACCTCGATCAAAGACACGATCTTCCAGATGATCATGGCGCCTGCATCCGAAGGGCTCGCGGTGCAGATGGCGCGACCGCCTGCGAAGGCGCGGCGCACGCCCAAACATGCCATTTAGAGCGCACCCCATGGCAGAGCACACTCACGCCGTATGATGCGCCTCACCCAAAAGAAATGGAGCCGAGGGCTTTGAGAGCACTCGGCTCAAGTGAGGTGGGAACTGCCGTCCGGCCAGGTCGACCGGCCTGACGGTTTTGCGACCTTGGCAAGGTGCGCAATCAGGAGCCACTTTCGTACTCGGCCTTGCACGTCCGAATTGATGAACTTGAGCATCGACTGCTAGGGGACAGCCTGACACTCAAGCCCATCGGGACCTTCCGCAATCAGCCTTGGCCGATCAGCTGACGACGATGAAGGCCTTTCGAACCTCTTCGAGAACGTTCCAGCGCACGGTCTCGCCTTTGGGCGTGAAGCAGACGTCACCAGGCCCCAATTCATGGCTCTTTCCGCCAGCGGTGACGATGACCCGGCCGGATAAGACCGTGACGAATTCGGATGCGGTGTATACGAGTTCAAACTCGCCCTTCTCCACACCCCAAATTCCCACCGCCAACGGGCCGTCGAAACTGCCCGCGTCAAGACGCATGACGTCCTGCATTTTCGGGCCAAAGAACTTGGCATTTGCTGCTTCGAGGAAGCCTGCCGGTGTGAGATCCGTCAGGGCCATGCCTTGCTTGTAAACGCGCTGCATTCGATCTTTCCTCCAATGGTCAAGTCACGGGCTGATCACGAAGAACTTTTTGAACGGGGACTTGATGGTCCAGGTCGAGCGATGCCCCTTCGGGAACGACGCGACATCGCCGGAAGCCATATCCAGCAGATCGCCGTTCTCCAATTTGATGCGCACGCCGCCTTCCAACACGTGAAACGTTTCATTGCCACCGAATGTATACGTGAACGTGCCCGGCTCGGCGGTGAAGAAGCCGGCGTAGAGCATGGGCTCGCCTTCGGCGCTTGCCTTGAGCCAATGCACTTTGCCGTTCGGGTTGCCATCGACGGCTTCGAGTGCAAACGGATCGTAGTTGGTGGCTTTGATGTTCGAGTGACTGATCACACCTGTCGTCGTCATCGCTCCTACTCCTCTTAAGGGTTTCTGCCTGCGCATCGCCGGCAACCGCGGGGCTCCAAGCCGCCGCCTGCAGCCACAATCACTTGGAAACGGAGACCTTGGTACGGCTTGACCGTGCCTCCACCTTTTTACCGTCCAGCACCGCGTCAAACTCGGCGTCGCTTCGACCGAGCACCCGGTACTCGCGAATGTAGGGAAGCGGCACCGCCGGATCAGCCGAGTCGATTTCCCGCGCGAGGCGGTGACCGTCGAATATCGCATCGGCGATCAGCCGCGGGGAGACGCAATCCCCGATCCGGTATAGTCCCTGAATACCTTCTCGTTTGAGCGCGCCCGGGTCCGCCTCCAGTTCGCGGAACAGGGATTCGTCGGAGTACCTGCTCGTCACAAGAACCACGCTGTCAATCTCCCAGACGGCCGACTTCCGCGGGTCGTAGATGTGAGTGCCCTTGGCGACGCCAGGCTCGATATGGTCGAGCGTATGCTCGGTTACGACGTCGACATTCAAACTGAAAAGGGTTCGTTTGATGCGCGGGAGTTCGAGCGTGTACTCTGTGAAGGGTGCGACCTGATAGAGGGGTGTCACAAGGGTGACGGTGTGCCCTTCACGCGCAAGCTTTTCCGCAAGCGCGCTACCCATGTAGTAACCGTCGCAATCGTATACGAGTACGCGCTTACCAGCGGGCCGCTTGCCCTCTACCATAATCTGTTCCGGCGTCAGGCAATGCGGCAGCGACGCATCTGCCCCTGGAATGGGCTCGTGCGTTGCACCATTGACGCCTCTCTCTGCCCATCGAGATCCCGTGGCGATCACCACGATGTCTGCGCCGTACTCGCGCACCTTCTTGGCATCCAGAGTGGCTTTCAAATTGATCTCGACGTTCTTGAGTTTGTCGAGCTGAACCCTGCGGTAATCGACGGCCCGGCCCCATTCTCCAAGTCCAGGAAGACGGGGAATCCACCTCATGCTGCCGCCCAGTTCGTTGCCGGCGTCGACGAGGTGGACGCTGCCGAAGCCCCGTCTTGCCAGAACCCTGGCGCACTCCATACCGGCCGGCCCGGCGCCGACGACAAGCACGGCGGAATCCGCATTCGACGCGCGAGAGAATTTCTCCGGGTGCCAGCCTCTGCGATATTCCTCACCGGCTGTCGCGTTTTGCGTGCAGGCGATGCGTGCAGCACCGATGGCCCAGCGGGAAACGCAAATGTTGCAGCCTATGCATTCGCGAATGTCGTCGTTGCGGCCCTCTTCGATCTTCTTGGGCAGGAACGGATCTGCGATCGACGGGCGGGCGGCGCCGATCATGTCAAGTTGGCCGTTCTTGATGGCATCGACCATCACATCCGGGCTCGTGAAGCGCCCGACGCCGACCACCGGCTTCTTCGCATGAGGTTTGACGATCTCGTGGAATGAGCGTTGCCAATTCTCCTTGAAGAACCTCGATGGACCCGCGTCTTCACCCCATTCGAGATTTCCGATGGTGAAATCCCAGAGATCAACCAGATGGTCGGCGAGTTCGACGAAGCCGATCCCGTCTTCTTCCGCCTTGATTCCGGAATCACCGCGCAAGGTATCGATGCCGAACCGGCAAGAGATGGCGCAGCTGTCTCCAACCGCTTCTCGCACCATTTCCATCGTCTCAAGCCACATGCGGGCACGATTCTTCAAGGTACCGCCGTACTCGTCCGTACGCTTGTTGTAGAACGGTTCGAGAAACTGATGGAGAATAGGATGGGTGTGACCGCCATAGACATTGATCAAGTCGAAGCCGGCCGATCGGGCTCGCTTGGCGGCAGCCACGTAGAACCCCTGGATTTCGCGGATGTCGCGCTTAGACATGGTCGTGCACGACTGATAGGCGACGTAGTCGCTCGGGACTTGAGACACACCTCGCGGTGCGACACGCGTTTCGTAGTTCAGTGTGTGCTTCGACCCGTACCAGAGCTGCGCACCGGCCAGACCGCCGTGATCGTGGATCCGCTCGCACATCAGTGAGAGGTTTCGAACATCGCCTTCGTCCCACAGCCGCGCGCTGACATAGGGCGTGTCGTCGCTTTCAGGATGAATGGAGCAATATTCCGTGTTGACGATACCCCACCCGCCCTCGACCGCCGTGGACCGGAAATAGGCCTGGGCACCAGGACGTTCCACGCCCAGCGCGTTGCAGTGCGGCGCCTTGTAGAAGCGGTTCTTGCTGGTTTTGGGCCCAATCTTGATGGGTTCAAACAGGACATCGTACTTTTTGCTTCGTGCCACTGGATCTCTCCTGCGAGTCTCGACGGTGCTGATAAGTGTTGAGTTTGCTGAGTTTCACAGACCGCCAGCCGGACGCAGTTCGGACGTCATCAGCGCCGGGCTGGCAGTTCATTGGGTGCGGGCGGATCGTCAGCCGGGCATGACGAAGTACCAATTGGCCCACAGCATCAGAGCCAAGCCTGCCGCCACCGTAAGGTAAGGCAGCATGCCGGCCTTTCTCGTCTCAGAGTAGTTGACGCTGAGATTGAGGTCCTCAAGCATGTGCCTGGGGAACACGCCCTTGTCCTGCACGTAGTGACGGTAGGCGAAAACCGGGATGATGAGGGCTGCGGTCGTCAAACCGGCCCAGTGCGCCACTGGGTTCCAAACCTTTGCGCCCGCACCAACGAACATGATGTTCATGAAGGCGATGATCGTCCCGATCACCAGCAGGATCGTCGGTGCCTTGTAAGGGCGCTTGATGTGCGCATTGTCGATGCGATGGATCCAGCCTGCGTTCATGTACAGGAAATTGCAGATCAGGTAGCAGACATTCGAAACCGCGAGAATGAAGAAGAAACTCGTGGCATCGGCAGAGGCGATCGACAGCAGTCCGAGATTTGTGACGAAGTCCGTCCACATCGCGCGTGTCGGCGCACCGTTCTTGTTCACGTGGCTCAGATACCGCGGGAACCAGCCATCGATCGAGGCCTGATAGAGGGTGCGCGATGAACCCGCCATGGCCGTCATCAGGAAGCAGACCAAGGCCAGGATCATCAGGAGAACAAAGATGTTGGTGATGATAAGGTTGCCGCCCAGCATCGTGCCCATCGCCTCCGCGACGCCGGATCCATCGACGATAGAAGGTGCCAGCATCCCCTGAAGTCCGAGAACACCTTGGAACGTGAAAGGAACCAGCGTGAAGAGGGCCAGACACAACAATCCGGAATAGAAGATGGCTTTGGGCGTGTCGGTGTGCGGATCGCGGAATTCGCGCGTATAGCAAACCGCCGTCTCGAACCCGTAGGTCGACCACGCTGCAATGAAGAGGCCACCAAGGACCAACGTCCAGCCGGGAATATTCCAGGCTCCAGGATCAGCCACGTAGGGAGCTGCCAGCGGGACGAACGGCGAGAAGTTGTTCCAGTCGATCTGACCGGTCAGGATCGGCACCAGCGCGACGATGGTCATTGGCACGATGACGATGAGACCGATGGCCTTCTGCACGCGGGCCGTCGAAAGAACGCCGCGATCCTGAATGAAGAAGGCAATCAGCAGCAGGATGGCGCCAATCCAGAATGTAGCGCTCAGCGAGATCGTTACCGGGCCGAGCTGAGTAGAGAAGAGCGTCCAATTGCGGATGGCCGGCGTCAGAGCCGCAACGCCGTCCTGCGCCAGAAGCGCTGCCATGGCGTCTTGCGCGGTTTTTCCGGCATTTGCCGCCAGCCACTCGGCGACCCGAGGGGAGTCCGCAGCAATCGATGAAGCGTTAGCGGTGACCCAGGCCGCGACCCCGGCGGATTCGGCGGAAGGAATTGGCGCGAACGCGTTGAGAATGTAAGCCGCGGCGATGGAACATCCCAGCGCGATCGCCGGTGTCCACGCCACCCAGTTGCACCACACCGTCAACGGAGCGAGCACCTTGGAATACTTGACCCACGCCGCCGCGCCATAGACCGACGCGCCGCCGGACTTGTTCGGAAACAAGCCCGCGAGTTCGGCGAAGGTGAACGACATCAGGAAGCCCATCAGCATCGAGATGGCCCAGATTGCAAAAGCGACATTGCCCGTCGTGCCCGCGATGCCGCCAATCGAGAACAGAACGAGCGCGGGAACGCCGCTGGCGATCCAAAACGCCCCTCGCCAATCGATGGCCCGATGAAGTTCAGCCGAGCCTGGATGGCCGACGGCCGTTTCGTTGTCGTGCGTTGCTATGGACATAGCTCTCTCCCCGTTGACGAGCCTCGAAGCCCGACGGCCTTCAATCATGCAATGAAGTGGGGACGGTCCAAACGGAACCCGTCAAGTGACGGACAGATTATCCGTCAATGGACGGATAGCAAGCGAAAATTCGAACGAGACCATGAAAATTCGTTTTTGCATGTGCGAAGAGTTTTCGAACGAGATGCCCGGGCACCGATATCGATTGTTGGGAATTGAAGCGAGGCCGCGCCGCACTTCAGACGAAATGGAACTGCTCATCACGCTCATTTTGCAGTGCGCGCACTCACCCAAGTCGCATGATAAGAGCGGCTCGCGCGAATGCGACGCTCTAAGCGGGGCTGCCAAGCAAGTCTGGCGTCACGCGGGATGTGATCGCCTTGTGGTTGGATTGAAAAAGACCGGTGAGCCTGCGTCAGCGACCTTGAGATTAGCACCAGCGTCTCGAACGCGCGTCTTCGCCGGCTACCTGCCTCAGACGCGTTCGAAGTAGCGTACGCGTTCCCAGTCCGTGACCGCATGAAACTGGAATTGCTCGTCTTCGCTTGCGTAGAATTTTGTCAAATGGTCGTGGACCGCATCACCGAATGCCTCACGAGCCAGTTTGCTTGCCTTGAATAGCCCAACCGCTTCACCGAGCGACCGCGGAAAGGTCTGGAGCGACTTCTGGCCATAGGCGTTTCCGCTGACCGCTGCGGGGGGTGGAAGCTTCTGCACTACACCGTGCATTCCGCCGGCGATGAGGCCGGCAATCGCGATATGGGCATTTGCGTCCGCGCCGGGCAGCCTGCTCTCGAAGCGATAGCTCGATCCGTGCCCGACGATGCGGTGGCTGCACGTCCGGTTATCCAGTCCAAAGCCGATGGACGTGGGAGCAAAGGAATCGGGTTGCATGCGCTTGTAGGAATTGACTGTGGGCGCAACCGTCACGGCAAGATCGCGCGACGTAGCAAGCGACCCGGCGAGGAACTGCGCCATGATGCCGGACATGTGATGGGGAGCCTCCGCCGACCAACAGATCGGCTTGTCATTCGAGGCATCACACAGGCTGACGTGAATATGGCAGGAGGAACCCACATCGTCGATGAACGGTTTGGCCATGAATGTAGCCATCAGGCCGTGCTTGACCGCGATCTCCTTGATACCCGTCTTGAAAATCGCGTGGCGGTCGGCGACGTCCATCGGATCGCCGTAGCGCGTACTGATCTCCTGCTGTCCAAGGCCCCACTCCGGCTTCGAGGACTCGATTTCAAGTCCCGCCCCAGACAGGCTTTCGCGCGCGTCACGCGTGAACCGCTCCTGAAGCGTGCCCTGAAAAATGTGATAGTCGGACCGGTATCGCGAAGTGGGGACGAGGTTCGCGTAGCGCGTTCTCCAGGCCTCATCGAGCGACCCTTGAAACAAATAGAACTCTAGTTCGGTCGCGGTCTTCGTGGCCAAACCCAGCTTGGCAGCCCGCTCGATCTGCCGCCGCAGGATGGTGCGCGGGGCCTCCTCGACCAGTGCGTCGCTTCCCTCATGACAGGCATCGCACATGACCAATGCGGTCTTGTCCTGCCACGGGATTTTGCGCAGCGTCGTAACATCGGGAGAAAACCGGAAGTCGCGAAATCCATCCCGCCAGCCGGATAAAGCGAAGCTCTGGCGTGGCTCCATGTCCATGTCGAGGCAGAGCACGGCGAGCGATCCGTGCAGTCCTTCGTCGCGGAGCGCGACACTGAGGAAAATCCCGGTTCGCACGCGTTTACCGACCAATCGGCCGTAAAGATCGGGAAGCGCGCAGATTACGGTCTCAATCTCGCCTCGCCGATGAAGCTCGCCAAGTTCATCGAGAGTCAGCAGTCCCGTCATCGGCTCACTCATTGATCTTTCTCGCGGCACTCAGCGAACCAGTATTTTCACCCGCGCGATGGAATGATCGTCCTTACCCAGTTGCGAGCAATGGTGAGCCCGGCGGCGTCGGCCTTCGGGCCAAGCTTTGCAGCCTCGGCAGGATGGCGTTCGAGCCAGCCCGGCCGGTTCTCTTCAAGCCAGCTTGCGAATTCGCGGTTCCACACATCGACCAGCGCACGATCGGCCTCGAAATGAAACTGCAGCCCGTACGCTGCCCGGCCCATCCGGAACGCCTGGTTTTTCACCTGGCTGCTGGCCGCCAGGCGGTCAACGCCGGGCGGCAAATTGAATGTATCGTCATGCCATTGGAACATGTGGAAGGCGGACGGCAGATCGGAAAAAATCGGGTCGTCTTTACCCTGCGTCGTCAACTGTACCTTCTGCCAGCCGAACTCGCTGGCCCCGCCGATGATGTTGTCGCCGCCATAGGCGCGCGCCAGCAGCTGGCTGCCAAGGCAGATGCCGAGAACCGAGCGGTCCGTTTCTCCAAACGCCCGCATCAGTCCGCAAAGCTTCGGGAGCCACGGGCACGCGTCGTCGGCAAGCGCATTCTGCGTTCCGCCCAGTACAACGAGCCCATCGTAGCCCTCCGGCGCTTCCGGCACTTCGTCTCCGAGGTGGGGATGCAACAGCTCAACCTCAGCCCCCGCTTCCTCAAGCGCTTGCCCGACCTGGCCGAGCTTGCTCCCTTCGAAGTTATAGACAGCGAGTACGCGCATGGAGTCTCAGCTTTCTAATGTACTCAAGGATCAGTCATTGCCGTCAACGCAGGTAGCGACCGGCCAGATAGTCCTCCGCCAGACGGCACGTGCCGGTCGTGTAACCGACGCCGAGATCTCTGGCTTCTTGGGCGTAGTCATAGTGCGAGCCGACCCAGCCCAACAGCAACAGCCTGCGGTACATGATCAGCGTTGGAATGATATCGAAATCGGACGTCGTCAGCGGTCTTTGGCTGAGGTAGCCGTCGAGCCATGACGTCATCCACTCGCCGACGAGCGGGTCGTCCTCGATAAAACTTACAGCGGTCGCAAAATCGTACATGAACCACGCGAAGCCGCAGTCGTCGAAATCTATGACGTAAAAGTTGTCGCCATCGTGAAGCAGATTGGCAAGGCGCAGATCGTTGTGCGCGAGACCGAAACGATCCCGGCTCTGTCCATACTCGTCGAGACGCCGCTTGATCTCGGCGTCGAGCCGCGAAAGAAGGCTTTGCTCCGATGATCCGATCCCAAGCCCGTCCTGCCACCGGCCCCACAGCGCCTTCGATCCCAGGGCTGCGTCATAGTCGCAGCTATATCGCCTGAACGTCGCCGGCGGTTTCCACGCCAGGCCGTGGAGATGCATTTTTGCAGCCAGAGCACCGAGCACGCGAAAACTCGGGACCAGATCGCCTTCCGTACTCGGCGCACTGCCGGGCAGCCACTCGAAAACCGCGACGTGCCGGGGCTGAGCGCCATTCACAACAACGGATTTGACCCGAGAACCATCACGAGCGGCGATGGCGAGCGGCGGCCTGACGATCCCCGCCCCCCGTAACGCGTCCATCCAAGTGAGCTCCGACTCGACCTCATCTTTGGAGTGATATTCGGGACGGGAAACGCGCAGCGCCGCCGACCGGCCGCTGCGTGGGTCGTCCACCCGGTAGGTCGTGTTCTCTGAGACGTTCGCCAATGTGATCTTCGCGTCGGGGCTGAAATCGTACTCTGCCAAGACGTTTCTCACGACCGCATCGAGCGAACTGATCATGATGGCCGCTTTGTCCATGGCCTCCTCCTCATCATCCCCGGGCCGCCACCGGGCCCCGCAACCGAGCTGCTTATCACCTCGGTTGCGGGCATATCAGTACCATGGCCGGACATGCACTTGCCGTGGACATCCCGGCAAGAGTATGGTCTATTGGACCAACCATTGAACCTACCATTTCAGGGAAGGTACGCCGTGTCAATACGCGCTCCCGACGTGCCAATCGAGAAGCGCCTTGGCCGGATCAGCGACAATGCTTCAGAAACCGGGGACGTACACAATGGCGACACGCGACGGAAAAGATGAGCGGGAATTTCAGGCGCCGACCGGCGTTCTGGCCAAGGTGCCGATGAGCAGCGCGGTTCGCACCGGCGATATGATATTCGTCTCCGGCCAGATCGGCATTGACGATGCCGGAGCGGTCGTCGCCGGCGGCATCGGCGAGCAGACGCGCGTTTGTCTCGAGAACATAAAGACAATTCTTCAGTCCATGGGCGCATCCATGACCGACGTGGTCCAGACACGCGTCTATCTGACCGATTTCACCGGATATGGCGATTACAATCGCGTCTATCAGGAATACTTTTCAGCTCCGTTCCCGGCACGCGCCACGGTCGGCGTACCGCAGCTTGCACTTGGCGCCGAGATCGAGATCGAAGCTGTTGCGGTTCGCAGCAAGTCATCGAGCTGAATGAAGGCATCCATCATCCCGCGCCGCCGCGCCGGATGACGCCGCAAATGCTCTACAATCGTACTTCGAGGAGGTCATAGTGAACGATTTGCGCCCCATTCCGGATTCTCAGGCGATGTCCGAAGCGGACATTCTAGCCCAGCTGCCGCCGCTCGAATGGGAGTACGACACCGCTCTCTACAATCGCGAGAAGTACCTGTCTCCGGTGCTGCGCACGTTTCAAGCCACCACCAAACCCATTCTGCTCAAAAGCGGGTTGGGTCAGTACCTCTTCGATGCCAGCGGCAAGCGCTACATCGACACGGTGGCCATGAACCAGGCCATCAGCGCGGGCTACCGCAGCCCGTATGTCATGGCAGCCGTAAAACAGCAGCTCGAGAGCATGCAGCACTGCTCGACGATGTGGATGCACCCGGGTCCGGCCTCATTGGCAAAGGCGCTTGTATCGAAGATGCCGGCCGGCGACTGGGTCGTGCACTTTCTCTCCAGCGGCACCGAAGCTGTCGATCTCGCTTTGATCATGGCCCGCAACTTCACCCAGCGGCATACGATTCTGGGCTTGAGGTATGCCTATCACGGGGCCGTGGGCGCGGTGGCCAACGCGGCCACATCGATTGCCCGCTTCCACCAGAAAATTCCCGCCGCCTCGGGCGTTATCCACGTCACCAACCCCGACCAGTACCGCGGCATCCACGGACCGGGTGTCGAGCCTTACTTGGCCGAGTTCAAGGCAGCCATTGCTTCGTCCACCAACGGCGAGATCGCCGCCTACATGTTCGAGCCCATGCAGGGCTATGGCGGCGTCATTCCGTTGCCGACCGAATACGTGCAGAAGACGACCGAGATCGCCCGTCAACACGGCGGCGTGGTGATTGCCGACGAGGTTCAGACGGCCGTCGGCCGCACGGGTGAAAACTTCTTCGGCTTCATCAAGCACGGCATCGTGCCAGACATCGTCGTCATGGCCAAAGGCATCGGCAACGGCTTCCCCCTCTCAGCGGTGATCGTACGCCGAGACATCGCCGAGGCCATGGCTGTCCGCTCGTTCATGAGCACCATGGGCTCAAACCCGACGTGTTGCGCCGCAGGCCGTGGCGTCATGGCCGCTCTCGACAGCGGCGGGCTGCAGGAAAATGCCAGGCGCGTCGGCGTCGAGGCGCTCAAGATGTTCGGCGAGCTCCAGCAACGCCACGAGGTGGTCGGCGACGTCCGCGGTAGCGGCCTCATGATCGGCGTGGAGATCGTCAAAGATCGCAAGACCAAGGAGCCGGCGACCGAACTGGTCGCCAAGATCGCCGATGAGATCTCAGACTCGGTGATTATTACCAAGGCCGGCCCCTACGCCAATGTCATCCGGCTGGTGCCGCCCCTGTGTCTCACGGTCCAGGATGCGGCCGAAGTCATCGAGCGGCTCGACACGCTTCTGAAGCGGCTGGCGTGACCTTGCCGAGAGGAGTGCTTGAGACGTGAACATCGGAGCATTTTTGACAGAAGCGGCTCGCGTGTATTCCTCGCGGGCAGCCCTGATCGATGAACGCACGCACCTCACCTACTCTGACCTCAATGCGCAGGCTGCCGCATTCGCGGCAGGACTCAGTGCCCGGGGCTACCGCAGCGGCGACCGCGTCGCTCTATTCATGCCGAACAGGGCCGAGTACATCTCGGCCCTGTTCGCCCTGTTCAAAGGCGGCTTTGTTGCCGTGCCCGTGAACGCCAAGCTGCATGCTTCCGAACTCGCCTTCATTCTGGAACATTGCGGCGCGCGCGCCGTCGTCTTTTCCGAAAAGTCGCGCGCTACGGCTGAGACGGCCCTGGCCTCCGCGCCAGCCGTCGAGCGCATCGGCGTTGATGAGACGGGCCCGAATTCGTTCACTGACATCGTCAGCATCGGCGCTGGATCCCGCTTCAGCGATGCGGAGGTGGAACCCGGCGACCCGGCTTGGATTTTCTACACCTCCGGCACCACCGGGCGTCCGAAAGGCGCGGTGCTTTCTCACCGCAATCTCTGCGCCATGACCGTCAACGGCCTCGCCGATCTATGCGATTTTACGCCCGAGGATACCGTCCTGCACGTCGCGCCCTTGTCGCACGGTTCGGGCCTCTATTCCCTGCCCTCCATCGCGCGCGGCGCAAAGAACATCATCTATTCGGCAGCATCATTCGATCCCGATGATGTACTCGCGACCGTCGAGCGCGAGCGCGTGACGATCCTTGCCTTTGTCGCTCCAACGATGATCCACATGCTCGTCGAAGCCGATCCGGCGCGCAAGGTTCCCTTGCTTCGCCGTGTGCCATATGGTGGCGCGCCGATCGACCCGAGCCTTGCCGAAAAGGCGATCGCCCGATTTGGCCCGGTGTTTGCGCAGCTCTACGGTCAGGGCGAGTCGCCGATGACGATCACCTATCTGAGGCCGCAAGATCACAAGGGCAAGGCGTTGACCTCCGCCGGCATCGTGCGAACCGGTGTCGAGGTTCGTCTCATCGGCGAAGACGGCAAGCCGGTCCCCGACGGATCGGAAGGCGAAATTTGCGTCCGTGGCGACGTGGTGATGAACGGCTACTGGAACGACAGCGCCGCAAATGCCAAGGCCCTCAAGGACGGCTGGCTCCACACCGGCGACGTCGGGCGGTTCGAGGACGGGTTCCTGTACCTCCTGTCGCGTATGAACGATGTCATCATCTCGGGCGGCAGCAACATTTATCCCAGAGAGGTGGAGGACGTGCTGCTGCGTCATCCGGCGGTCAGTGAAGCCTGTGTTTTCGGCGAACCTGATGAGAAGTGGGGCGAAGCGGTCACCGCGGCCGTGGTCGCATCCGCGCCCGTCAGCACGGACGAACTCCTGGAACTGTGCAAAGACCACATCGCAAGTTTCAAGAAACCAAAGCGCATCGTTTTCGTCGATGCGCTCCCGAAAAATGCCTATGGCAAAATTCTGCGCCGTCAGGTGAAGGCGGACCTGGCTCTCAAGTGATGAAAAGGCCCGCCGCTACTTGATCCTTTCGAGGATCGAAACGTAGTTGGCCACCGCTACGCCACCCATATTGAAGATGCCGCCGAGCCGGGCGCCCTCCACCTGCATCTCGCCGGCCTCTCCGGTGAGTTGCATGGCCGAGAGAACATGCATCGACACGCCGGTGGCGCCGATCGGATGACCCTTGGCCTTGAGACCGCCGGAGGGATTGACCGGCAGCCGGCCGCCCTTCTCGGTCTGGCCTTCCAAAGCGACAACAGCGCCTTCGCCGCGCTTGGCGAGGCCCATGGCCTCGTACTCGATCAGCTCGGCAATCGTGAAGCAATCGTGGGTCTCGACGAACGAGAGATCGCCGATCGTCAGTCCGGCGGATTTGAGCGCCCGCGACCACGCGGCTTCGCACCCTTCAAACAGCAAAGCGTCGCGCTTCGACATCGGCAGAAAGTCCTGCACATGTTCGTTGGCGCGAAAGGCCACGGCTCTGCGCATCCGCAAGGCCGTCCCCGTATCGGCCAGCACGAGGGCGGCGGCTCCGTCGGATACAAGCGAACAGTCGGTGCGTTTCAGCGGTCCTGCAACCAGAGGGTTCTTTTCACTCACGTTGCGGCAGAAATCGAAACCGAAATCCTTGCGGATTTGGGCGTAGGGATTGCCGACACCATTCCTGTGATTTTTGGCCGCGATACAGGCGAGCGCATCGGACTGGTCGCCGTAGCGCTGAAAGTAGGCGGCGGAGATTGTGCCGAAAACGCCGGCAAAGCCCGCAGGCGTCGCGCCTTCCTCAGCAAGATAGGACGCTCGCAATAGGTTGGTGCCGATCTGAGGGGCCGGAGTTGCCGTCATCTGCTCGGCTCCGACCACGAGAACAATCCGAGCCGCTCGCGCGTCGATGGCCCGAATCCCTTGCCGGACGGCGGCTGAGCCGGTGGCACAGGCATTTTCAACTCGCGTCGCCGGCGTGAAGCGCAACCGGTCATCAGCCTGGAGAACCAGGCTTGCGGTGAAATCTTGCGGCGAAAACCCGGCGTTGAAATGCCCCAGAATGATCTCGTCCACATCGTCAGGCCCGATGCCTGCGTGTTGGAGCGCCTCGACGGCGGCCTTGACGATCAGGCTCTCCAGTGTCTGATCCGCCAACTTGCCGAACGGAGTATGGGCCCAACCCACGATGCAAACAGTCACGATGCGATCTCCCTTAGCGTTGCGTCGTCACAGCAGCCAGGGCGGCCGCCTTGGAAGAACCGCCCGATCGGGCATAGATTTGACAAGCGCGCGCACATCGCGCGCCCGCCGTTACGTCGTCTCGAAGTAGCGGGCGAGTTCGAAGCTCGTGACCTGGCCGGCCAACCAGTCGTTCCAGTGCTGAAGTTCAACCCGGCGCGAGGCGGCATAGTGCTCGACGAATTCCGCTCCGAAGTAATCGCGGCAGAACTCCGATCCGGCAAATACCTCCGTCGCCGCACCCAGGGTGTTGTCCAGCCGCGGGCTGTCCTTGGAATGGAGCGCATTGCCGCTGACAGCCTGTTGCGGCACGAGTCTGCCCGCGATGCCACGATGCCCGCCCGCCAGCATGGCAGCCAACGACAGATAAATGTTGGCGTCCGCGCCCGGCACGCGATGCTCGATGCGATAGGCCTTCGGCTCGGGAGACGTGATGACGCGTAACGCCGCGCTTCGATTGTCATGGCCCCACGACACGTTTTCAGGCGACCAGGCGAGAACACTGAAACGGCGGAACGAATTGACTGTTGGCCGGAAGATCACCCCGCATTCGCGCAGCGACGACAGCATTCCGGCGATATAGTTGTGGCCGGCCTCGGAGAATTTTCCGGTCGCCGCATCGCAGAAGGCGTTCTCGCCATTGCGCCAGATGCTCTGGTGAACGTGGCCGCCGCAGCCGGACTGCCCCATGCTCCATTTCGCCATGAAAGTCGGGACCAAGCCCTTTTCCGCGCACAACTCGCGGAAGTAAGTCTTGGCGCGGGTCGCATTGTCGGCAGCGGAGAGCGCATCGGCCGGAGCCAGCGCGAACTCGATCGCTCCAGGACCAAGTTCGGTATGAAACACTTCAACCGTGATGCCGATGCTGCGCATCCGCCGGATGAATTCCGTTCCTAGATCGCGCGCCTCTTCCGCCTCGGTCAGCCGGTAGGCGTGGTGCAAGCGGCCGACCGCCGCCAGATCCTGATATCGTCCTGCACCGATGAGAGAACGATCAGCGTGGAAGACGAAGGCTTCCATCTCGACGCCGAACATCGGCGTGTAGCCGGTCGGCGCGAAACGCCCGGCAACCCGCCGCAGAACGTTGCGGGGTGACAGCGGAAATGGCGATCCGTCGGGATACTTCACATCATAGATGACCGCGGCCGTGCCCTGGCGCCATGGCAACTCCACCGCCGTCGTCAGGTCCGGCACGCCCAGTACGTCGGGAAAGCCGTTGTCATAGGAGCTGTGCTGTGAAACCCAGACATCATCAACGGGCGTGAACTGATACATGACCGTGCAGACAGCACTCTTCGAACCGCCAGCCACCTTCTTCGCGGCCACGAACTTGCCGCGCAGAATGCCGTTGAGATCCGGGATCTCCATTTGCACCAAGTCGATATTGCCTTCGATCATGGCTGCTACGGCGCGATTGGCGGCACTATCCATGTTCATTCCCACTCCCTCGCAGCGTTGCGCTATTCTTTTTGCGCGCGGCCGCCGAGCCTCGCAGGCTTCACGGCGCCGACACGGCGGTAGATTTCCTCAGGCACCAGGGCCGGGTCCTTGTAGATGTACCACGTGCATTTCGTGCCGTTACGCGCCTGAGGCCACACCGGCGGCTCGACAACCCGGGTGGGGTATCCGAACCGCCGCATCGGCATGCGCTCGTTGAGCTGGCAGCAATGAACGCAGTATAGGCAGATCCCCTTTTTGTTCCACGACCAGTCATGCGCCTCTTGTGTCACTCCGAACCCGTAGGGTGGTTCGATCCGCGGCCCCGTGCCTGTATCAGGATCATCGCGCATAGTGCGTCCGCCCGAGCCGCACGGATTGAACCGGATCGCCCAGCGATCGGCCTCCTCGACAACCTCGAGATCTCCGCGCCGCCCAGGACCTGAAAGATGGCCTCTAAGCCCCTCTAACGCGTAGTGCATCAACAGATCGAAACTTCGCGGCCAGGGATGAACGTCGATGTCATAGCGAACGTAATAGTCGTACATGGGCGACATGAGCACGTCCCATAGTTCGCCCGTAAATCCTTCTCCAAGGTGGCGCGCCGCCGCATCGATCCAGAAGTAAACGCCGTCGCACAACCGGTCATGCGTATCGCGCCAGACGGAACGCGCTTCCTCTAGAGCGGCCAATGCTTTCGCAGCCGCATTGGCCTCGGCATGATGGGCAAATTCCTCGATCAGGGCCTTGTAGCGCGCCCATCCGGCATCCCCGTCGAACGGCGCGCCATCCGCCAACCTCAGCAAGGCGGCAAGCCGCTCAGCATCGGTCGCGATCGTTTCGGCCGCGACACCGCGTGTCTTCAACATCTCCGGGATTTCGCGGCACCATTGTGCGAACAGCTCATACGCTTCGAGCGCTTCCTGAACCGTATAACGCCCAAGTTCTGCAGCATCGCGCCCGCGGCCCTCGCGCAGCGCCGCTTCGGCCAGCGTGTAGGTCGAAGTGGCGTGGTCAGCATAGGTGCCGGCGCGGATCTTGGCGTTCATGCTGGTGTGATGAATGAGTGGACCGGTCTCGCCCGTCATCACGGCACCTCTATGCCGGTCTTGCGCAAGCGTCGGCGGTGCCAGAGGTCATCGATCTCGTTTTCACCTAGAAGGCCAGCCGGGCGAAATGTCATGCAGAATACGATAATGAGCCCGAGGAAGAACCCTGTGAGACCGAACATAGCGGGCAACTTGGTGCCGGCGATCATGGGTCCGCTTTCCAGATAGCGCATGAACTCGACCCCCACCGTGACAAGCGCGCAGCCGATAACCGATCCTGACACGCTATGCATGCCTCCGACGATCAACATGGCAAGCGTCAGAAAGGTCAAATCGAAATAAAAGCTGTTTGGACTGATGGTGCCGACATAAAGGGCAAAGAGAGCCCCCGCCACAGCCAGAACGAGCGCGCTGATCATCCATGCGGCCAGCCGCAGGTGCCGCATGTGCACGCCAACCGCGCTCGCCGCCGCCAGATCCTCCGATGAGGCGCGGAGTTGCAGGCCCCATTTCGAATCGCGGAAGAGCCGCGCAGCAACGATCGTGAGCGCCGCGATGACGGCAGCCCAGCCAATCGTTGCCGTCACCGGGATTCCATAGAATGCGCGCGGACCGCGGGTCAGATCCACCCAATTGACGAGTACGACATGGACGATGACCAGGAACGCCAGCGTGGCGATGGTTGCGGGCACGCCGGTCTGGCGCACCATTACCAGGCCGATCAGGAACGCAATCACCAGCGTGAGAACAACGGCAATGGCAGCGGCTAGTACGGGTGAAAACTCAACCGTGTTCAATCCGAACGGTGCTGCTGCCAGCGACGCGCGCTTCACCGCGACAGGCGTGGCTAGGATTGCCACCACATATGCCGAGATGCCCACGAAGCTGACGTGACCAAAATGGGTAATGTCGGAATTACCCATGAAAATCTGCAGTCCGATCACGATGATGAGATTGACCAGGAACGTGAAGAACACGCGCTGATGATAGGGCTCCGCGAATGTGCCGATGAGAAGGGCCACAACCATGACGACCGCCGCCAGAACCAACGCTCCGGCCAGCGCGCGACTAGAAATCATCATGATTTCTCTCCGAAATCCGGCCGTTGGCCGATGATGCCCTGCGGACGGAAGAGCAGCAGCAGACCGACAGCGGTAAACACAAAGGCATCGCGGAAACCGGCTATTTTTTCCGGCAGCAAGACCTGCAGCAGTACTTCCGTGACGCCTAGGACGAAGCCGCCAAGGACGGCCCCGGGCAAGCTTCCGAATCCGCCGATCACGGCTGCGACGAAAGCCTTGAGAACCGGTGTGAACCCCATGAACGGGTCAACCGCGCCGCGCCGCGCCAAGATGAAAACCGTCGCAAGCCCTGCGAGCAGGCCCGAGATGGCGAACGCCGCTGCAACGATCCGGTCCGCCCGAACGCCCATCAAGCGCACGGTTTGCACGTCCTTGGCTGCCGCGCGCATCGCCATGCCGATGGTGGTCCTTCTCAGGAAGACGACGAGCGCGGAGATTGCGACGACCGTGACGATCGTTTCCAGCACCTGAACCATGGGAATCCGAACCGAACCGATCGTCACGCTCGACATCAGGAATTCCATGGTGGGCACCGGTTTGGGCCGGGTACCTACAAAAATCAGCGCAATGTTCTGGATGATGATCGACACGCCGAACGACATCAGCATACCGGTCGTCGGTGGGGCCCCGCGCACCGGCCGGAAAGCCACTCTCTCCAGCAGCAGCGCGAACAGCACGACCGAAAGGACCCCGACCGGCAGCAGAAGAGCCGGATTTGAAATTCCGGAATAGAGCGCGACCAGAAACATCGCGTAGCCGCCGACCGTAATTTGATCGCCGTGGGCAAAGTTGACGAGCCCCATGACGGAAAAGACGATGGCAAGGCCAAGCGCCAGCAGCGCGTACTCACCTCCGAGGCTCAATGCATTCATGGATTGCTGCAGCAGATAGTCCACGAATTAGTGCCCCTCTAATCCCAAGTACATTTCCATCACATCGCCAGAGTTGCGCAATGCTTCGGCGGTGCCGGAAAACTGCAGCACCCCGCTCGCCAGCACATATGCGCGATTGGCGAACTCGAGGACTTCATGCGCGTTCTGTTCAACCACAAGGATCGTCAATCCCCATTCGCGTAGCTTGACGATGAATTCGAAAATCTGGTCGACGATGCGCGGCGCGAGGCCGAGCGATGGCTCGTCCAGCATCAACAGTTTTGGCCGGGACATCATCGAGCGGGAAATGGCCAGCATCTGCTGTTCGCCCCCCGACAGATATTTCGCAGCCGAGTGAAAGCGCTCCCGTAGGATCGGGAACATGTCCAGGTATTTCTCCATGTCCTCCGCCACACCGTCGCGATCTTTGCGGGTGGCCGCCCCGAGCCTGAGGTTGTCGGCAACGCTGAGGTCAGCGAACACGCGCCGGCCCTCGGGCGTAAGAGTGATGCCGCGCCGAACCAGCATTTCGGTCGAAAGCGCGGTGACGTCTTCGCCAAGGAAGACCGAACGCCCGGAGGACTTCGGAACAAGGCCGATAAGTGCCGAAATCAGAGACGATTTGCCGGCCCCGTTGGGGCCCAGCAGAGTGACGATTTCCCGTTCTTGCACGCTGATGCTGACGTCTCTTACGGACCTTATGGGGCCGTAAGAGACGCTGACGTTGTCAGCCGCAAGCATCATGGCTTCGCGACCCAGGCCGGCGTCACCTTCTTGATGGGCGTGAAGGCGCCGTCCTTCACCTGGATTATCACCATCTCCTTCAGCGGCGTGCCGTTCTGATCCTTGTAGGTGACGGAGTCGGTTACGATCCCCTTCATCCCCTTGATCTCGCGGATGGCCGCGTTGATCTTGGCCGGCTCGAACGATTTTGCCGCTTCGGCCGCCGTCTTGATGACATCGACTGCTTCGCCGCCGAGACCGAAGAAGATGTTCTGAACCTTGAACGAGCGCTTGGTGCAGTCGTCGTAGAATGCCTTCAAGGGGCTGCCGTCGGACGGGAAGCCGTGCGTGGCAAAGGTCGCAAGCCCCGCACCGGCACCCGCGGTTTCGATGAAGGAGGGATCATCGAAGCCATCCGTGCCGAAAACGGGAATTTTGACGTCGGCCGAGGCGAGCGTTCGCACGAGTACACCGGCATCGGGCACCAGGATCGCGGCGAAGATCATGTCCGGCTTGTCGGCCACGTTGCGGATCTCGGTCACCTGAGGTGTGTAGTCGGCGAGGCCGTGATTGTAGTTCACCCGTCCCACAATTTTACCGCCCAGCTTTTCAAAGGCCTGTGCGAAATACTCGGGCGTCAACAGCGAATAGGCGCCGACGTCATGAGCAATCATCAAGACGGCTTTGCGATGCCCCGCAGCGTACGCGGTCTCGGCCGCAGCAGCCGCAGAAGCGTTGTCACCATAGGGCACGAGGTAGCCATTTTGTGGTGCGGCCTGCGGAAATGCCGGCTGAGTTGCTCCGACCGATAGGACCGGAATTCCCTTCGGGAGGGCCAGATTAGCAATCGGAATCAGGCCGTCGTCGGTCGGCGGTCCGAGCAGGACATTCGCACCGGCATCGATCAATTCCTGTGCCACGTTGGCGGCAGTCACGGCGTCGCTCTTGGTATCGCGGATCAAGAGCTTCACTTTTTTGCCGTTGATACCGCCCGCGTCGTTGATCTGGGCGACACGGCACGAGACGCCGTCGGGGCTGTCGTAGGGTGCGAGCGCGCCGGTGACCGCGGCAGCATAGCCGATGGTGAGATCCCCGTCCTCAGCCGACGCTGAACCGGCGCAACAGGCGAATGCCGCGCCAGCCACGAGCACGTGGATTCCTCTCTTACGCATCTCAATCATGTGCAGTCTCCTCCTGAACGTGTTGCATTGCATTCTTCTTGGTATGGCCGATGTAAACTTCGATGACCTTGGGATCTTTGGTGACCACGTGGGGCGGTCCCGATGCGATGATCCGGCCCGCATCGAGAACGAAGATCCGGTTGCACAGCGTCATGATGAACCTGAGATCGTGATCGATGACCACGACGCCGCATTTGTAATCTGCCGACGCTTGACGCACAGCGGAGATCAATGCCGTAGTTTCACCCGCGTTCATTCCGGCTGCGGGTTCGTCGAGAAGCAAGAAGTCCGGCCCTAGCGCGAGCGCACGAACGATTTCAAGCCGCCGCTGGCTGCCGTACGGAAGGGATCCGGCCTTCCAGTCTGCGAACCGCGACAAACCGAATTGATCGAGCAACGTATCGATATCGATGTCACTGCTGCGCCCTGCGCGATCACGAAGGCCGGAGGTGTGCGCGACCTGTACGTTCTGCCGGACGGTCAGCCGCTTGAACAACCTGATATTCTGAAACGTGCGGCCCAGGCCTGCCCGGGCGCAGAACTGAGGTGAGGTGTCGGAAACAATAACGTCACCGAGTTTCACTTCGCCGGCACTCGTCGGCATCAGCGATGTCATGGCATTGATGAGGGTGGACTTGCCGGCGCCGTTCGGGCCGATAAGGCCGACAATCTCGCCGGCCTTGCAATCGAGCGAGACGTCCTTGAGAACTTCGAGGCCGCCAAAACGCTTAGAAACGCCGGAGACCGTGAGCGAACTGCCGCGCACCTCGAACGGGGAAACTGCGCTTCCGGCTGTCATACCGCTTTGCACTGGAATAGATCCGCACGCTGCCGCCTGTCCTTTGGTCTACTATTCAGACCTTAGAACACGAGTCAACTGCTAAGTTGGCTCCATCAGCCTTCGGCTGGGATTGGAAAAGCGCATGCGCGACGCGCTGGTTCGCGCCCGCAATACATCCATTCGATAGTGAAGATTTCAAATGCGCCATACGCTTGACAGGCCGCTGCACATCACAGCCACGGCACGCACGAGTGCTGCAAGCCGTGGATTGATTGCGCCAGGATCGTCACCATGCTCATGACCGGTCGATTTTTGTGCAGCGCCACTTCGATCGGTTCCGCGGCCACGGCATCCTAGAGCTTCGCCAGAATGCCGCCATCGACCGGCAAGTCGATTCCGGTGATGAACGAGGCTCGATCGGACAGAAGAAACGCAACGGCCGAGGCGACATCTTGCGGCTGCCCGATCCGGCCCAGAGGCGTACGCGCCGACATCGCGGCGACTCGCGCTTCCTGTGCATAGATTTCAGCTGTCATCGGCGTCGCAACCGCGCCGGGACAGATTGTATTTGATCGGATACGCTCCGGCGCCAACTGCATGGCCAGAGAGCGCGACAGTGACACGACAGCGGCTTTGGACAGCTGGTAGGCGTCGGCCGGGCCACCGGCCTGGATGTTCTCCATGTTGCGCAGACCGACGACGCTGGCGATGTGAACCATCGAGCCTCCACCTGCGGCCCGCATGTGAGGCACGACCGCGCGAATGACACGGATGGCCCCGCTGAGATTGACGTCGAACGTCAGGTCGAACACCGAAGGGTCGGTCTCAAGAACCGAGCCATCCTGTTCAAACAGGCACACCCCGGCACAATTCACCAACTGGTCGATGCGCCCATGCCGCTCGCCTATTCCATTCACCCAGCCGGCCACCTGATCTGCGTTGCGCAGATCGACAGCCGTGAAGGAAATCGTGTCGGGTAACGCCGCAACCGGTGCCTTGATATCGGCAGCCGCCACGTGAGCACCAAGGCGCGAGAGCTCAAGTGCAACCGCCAGTCCGATGCCACCTCCGGCACCGGTCACAACGGCAACCTTATTTTTGAACTCATCGTCCAAGGCGGCACTCTCCCCACGGCCCAAAGGCTGACGCGTCGAATTAAGAAACGGGAACGCCGCCGGAACCCCACACTGGCGCTCGATTGGTCTTTATGTTAGACCATTCTCACATTTGTGACAATCGCAGCGGCAGCCGCCGGCCGTATGAGCGGTGTTGCTTGGAAGTAAGGGTTGCGAGGCCGAGAGAATTCGCCGGCTGAACTTAGAGAAGCGCAATTGCGAACGACGTCGTAAGTATAATTCTAGAGCGACTCATACCGAGGCTGCTTGCGCATGGGAGAAGTTCGGGTGAACGAGCAACTGGGCGAGCCCAATCCGATTGAAACGTCGAAGGGCGATGCGGGGCCTGACGTCAAATCCGGCCAGGGTGCAATTAGCTCAATTCGACCGGTTTCGACCTACGAACTGGTTGTCGAGCAGGTCAAAAGGGCGATCTTTCTGGGCCGTTTCGTTCCCGGCGACAAGCTGCCTGCGGAACGCGATCTCGCGGCGCAGATGCTTGTCTCGCGCACCACCATCCGCGAAGCGATGCGGGTCCTGGAGGGCGAAGGCCTCATTCAGGTGAAACGCGGAGCGGCCGGCGGTCTCGTTGTGAAAGCGCAGACGAACCTGCAGTCCAACGAAATCGAAGCCTATATGGAAGGCCAGCGCGAGTTGCTGGACAGCATCTTCGAGTACCGCATCGCCAACGAATGCATGGCCGCGAGGCTGGCAGCAACCCGCCGCAGCAAGGATCAATTGCGCCGCCTCAGCACGTGCTTCAAAACCATGAAGCACCTTTGCGAGACGCCGGAAATGCGGGCCATCACCGCCAACATCGCCCGGTTCCGGGCGCTCGATTCTGAGTTTCACCTTGTTATCGCAGAGGCATCCTGCAACCGCTTCATCATGCAGGCGGTCGAGGAATCGCGTACCGCGATGTTCCTGCCCATCGGCAAGGTGTTCAAGCGGCTGGAAGACACTGCCAACGATCATCACGAGGCGATTTTTTCGGCGATCAAGGATCGCGATCCTGACCGGGCGGCGGAAGCCATGCGCCTGCACATCACGACAAGCCGCGACAGCTTGGAGAACCTGATGCCGCAAACCTCCGAGCGCCGCACGAAAAAGCCCACCAAGCGGACATAGACAGCCGATCGGTGAGCTTTGAGTTTGATCGCCGGCGCGCCGTTCGCCAATCCGGCTCGCTATCTTCGATCCAACGCTCCAGCTGCTCTGCCCTAGATCGCGGCGATGGCGTCGGCGGTTTCCGGCAGAATTTGTCCACCATCCACGACAATGGTCTGCCCGGTGATATAGGCTGCATAGTCGCTGGCAAAGAACAGTGCCGCGTTGGCAATATCATCAACAGATCCCAGCCTCTTGAGTGGAATCGCCGCGGCGGCCGTGTCCAGGTACTGCTGGCCGAGTCCGACCAGGCCCTCCGTCAAAATGCTGCCGGGCATCACCGCGTTGATGGTCGCATCATAGCGGGCAAGCTCCATTGCAGCAGTCCTGAGGAATCCGAGCTGACCGGACTTGGAAGCGCCGTAATGGGTCCAGCCCGGAAAGCCGGTGATCGGTCCGGTGATCGAGGACGTGATGACGACTCTGCCGCCGGGACGTTTCTCAAATTGCGGGATGCAAGCTTTGACGCAAAGAAATGTGCTTTTGAGATTGGTGGTCATCACCTGATCCCAGTCGTCAGGCGTCATGTCGACGATCTTCGCCTGGGGAAAGATGCCGGCATTGGCGCAAAACACGTCGACGCCACCGAACGCCGTTGCCGTTTCACCGACCAGGCGCTGCACAGAGTTCCAATCCGCGACATCGCACACGGTGGTGCGGACCACGCCGCCGGACTTTGCAATGTCGTCAGCCGCTTCCCTCAGCTCCGCTTCATTGCGCGCAGCGATCATCACCTGACCGCCGCATGCCGCAAATCCCCTGGCGATGCCACGACCGATCCCCTTTGAGCCACCGGTGACGATAATGCTCTTTCCCTTGAATGACGTGAACATGCGGCTACTCCCTGAGTTTGGTTATTGAAGATCGGTCTTTCCTCATTCGGTCAGCCGTCGCGGTGTCCGGTCTGAGGCTACGTGCGCTCCAATCGGCTAGCGATCCGGCGGTGTGAGGTAGGCGCCGTTCATTCCGCCATCGACGGAGAAGGCCTGACCGGTGATGTAGGACGCATCGTCGGAAGCGAGAAACGCGGCTGTAGCGGCGATCTCCTTGGGATCGCCCATCCTGCCCATTGGAATGTGCTGTCGGCGATGCTGAAACGCGGCGTCGTCTTGGATGAGACCGGCTGCCATGTCTGTCGTTATCGGGCCGGGGCAGATGGCGTTGACCCTTATGCCCTTCCGCGCCAGGCCGACCGCCATCTCGCGGCTCAAGGCGATCACACCGCCCTTGCTTGCCGTATAGGCGACCTGCGCCGGATATGATCCAAGCAAGGCCACGACCGAGGCGATGTTGACGATGGAGCCGTTTCCGCCCGCTAATATCGCCGGGACGGCGAATTTCGAACTCAAGAAGACACCCTTCAGATTGACCGCCAAAGTCGCGTCCCAGGCGTCCTCGGTCGTCGTATCAATCTCGGAGTCGCCGCGATGAACGATGCCTGCGTTGTTGACGAGAATGTCCAATCCGCCGAGTTCGGAGACACACGTTTGAACCATGCGTTGGACAGAGCTCGATGAAGCGACATCCACCGGCACGGCCAATACGCCCGCTGCTCTCCCGCCAAGCTGCCCCGCCGTGGACTTGGCCGCCTCGAGGTTCTTATCAGCAATTAGAACCGAAGCCCCTTCGGCGACGAAGCGCCCGGCAATGGCGGCGCCGATCCCCGCTGCACCACCTGTTACGATGGCGCGCTTGCCCTTCAGCCTCATGTCGATTTTTCCCATTGCGCTTCCGGTTGGCTTGGCATCCATCTTCGCAATGGTCTTATGGACTATTTTGTAGCCCATTGACAAGATCGATGACAATGGTGCGCGGGAAGAGTGGCAACGAGGCGCGTTGAAAAAAGACGATCGTCTGGCGGTGCGGGGTTTGGCGTCCGGCTCGACAGCCGGCAGCGGTCGATAAATTGCCTGCGCCTTGGGGTCTGACGCCGCGACTGCCACGACTGTCCGGCCCGCGGGTCCAGGAAGCGGCGACCGCGCACCAATCGCGAGGCCGCCGCAAATGCTGACGTCACAAGACACGTTCCGTCTGATCGATCTGACCGAAAGTGATTTTCAGCGAATTTTCAGGAGGTCGCGGCATGGCGCTCCCTACGGGAGTCGAACCCGTCTTTTCAGATTGAAAATCTGACGTCCTAACCGATAGACGAAGGGAGCAGCCGCGCGTTCAGCGGCGCGCGATGGGTATAGTCAGCTTTGGGCGGCGTTGGCAAGCCGCGGCAGAGGCCATTTAGTGCGACAGGGTGTTCTTTTGACACAAAAAACCGCGCTTTCGCGGGGTTAGCGCCCGGCGCAGGACCTGGGATCTGCCGCATCCTCAATCTGCATCTCGATTTTCTCCCGCCCGCCCCAGGTGTCGCGCTTCAATTGACCGGCGATGTGCAGCGGCATCCCGCCCGCGCCCATCAGTGCTTCTCCCAGCGGCTGGCCGTTGGCGCGGAAGGCGACCGCATCAATGCGCGACCCGTCGCCAGCTTCGAGCATGACCCGCACGTGCGCCTCGCCGACGACCTTGGCGAACTTGACTCGGTGTGCCGGCAGCACGAACCGCGGCTGCGGATTGCCCTGGCCGTAAGGCCCGGCGCGCTCAATCATGTCGATGAATTCGCTGGTCGCGCCCGACGCGGTCAACGCCGCATCGATATCCAGCCGTGCCGATCGAGGCGCGCCTGACGCGGCGTCCGCAACCTCTTTCATCAGAAATGCTTCAGCGTCTCCCAGGCGCTCGGCCCTGAGCGTCAAGCCGGCGGCCATCGCGTGTCCGCCGCCTTTGACGAGCAGCCCTTTGGCCACGGCCGCGCGCACCGCCGCACCCAGATCGATACCGGCCACGGAGCGCAGCGACGCCGTGCCCTCGCCTCCTTTGCCATCGCCTGCTTTCTCCCAGGCGATGACGCAGGCGGGACGGGCGAAGCGCTCCACCAGCCGGCTCGCGACAAGACCGACGATACCCTTGTGCCAGGCGTCCGAACCGACCACCAGCATCGGCAGAGACGCATCCGCGATCAGCCGCTGCTCGGCCATGCCGAACGCATCTTCAAGCATTTGGGTCTCGATCGCCTTGCGCTCCTTGTTGAGCCTGTCGAGCGTCTGAGCGATGCGCTGCGCTTCGAGCGGGTCGCAGGTCGAGAGCAGCTTGGCGCCCAGCGCCGCGTCACCGATCCGGCCGCCGGCGTTGATGCGCGGTCCCAGGATGAAGCCCAAGTGATACGGCGTCGGCGCCTGCGTCAGCCCGGCCGCGTCACAAAGCGCCGTCAGACCGGTATTTTCCCGCGCCCGCATGACGGCGAGTCCCTTCTTGACGAAGGCGCGATTGAGGCCGACGAGCGGAACCACGTCGGCCACGGTTGCGAGCGCGACGATGTCGAGCAGGCTCATCAGATCTGGCTCGGGATGATCGGCGTAATATTTGCGCCGGCGCAATTCGCGCGTCACCGCAACGAGGGTCATGAACGTCACGCCCGCCGCGCACAGTGCGCCAAGGCCCGAAACGTCGTCCTGGCGGTTGGGATTGACGAGGGCGAACACGTCCGGGAGTTCGGCGTCGGCCTGATGATGGTCGATGACGACCACGTCGGTTTTAAGTTTCCTGGCAACCTTCAGCGGTTCATAGCTCGTCGTGCCGCAGTCGACCGTAACGATGAGCTTGGCGCCCTCCTTCACCAGCGTTTCAATGGCCGCCGCGTTGGGGCCGTAGCCTTCGAAAATCCGGTCGGGAATGTAGATGCGCGACGGCGTGTCGTGATGTGCGAGATAGCGGGCCAAGAGAGCCGATGACGAGGCGCCGTCGACGTCGTAGTCGCCGAAGATGGCGACGGGCGCGCGCGCAGCGATGGCATCGGCGATGCGGGCGGCCGCCTTGTCCATGTCGCGCAGCGTTGACGGGTCGGGCATCAGCGCCTTGATCGAGGGATCGAGGAACACAGCCACGTCGTCGAGGCCGACGCCACGGGCCGCGAGCACCCGGCCGATCAAATCGGAAACACCATGTCGCTGGCTGATGGCGAGCGCGATCGTGCGCTGCTCGGCGCTGAGCCGCTCCTGCCAGACGAAACCGCGGACCGAATGCGCCACGCCGAGAAACGGCTCGTTGGCCTCGACCAATACCGCCTTGGTTTTGCGCAGAGCCCCCATGTGTCCCCCTCAAGCGAATCGACGGGAGACTAGGCGATTCGCCCGCCAGGTTGCTGAGGCTTCCCTGCCCCGCCCACAGGGTGCTTTCGAAACCCTACCTGCGGGAGGGATAGCGCCAATATGGGCCATCCTGCGTTTTCACCGTTTCCAATATCGGGAAACGCACATCCGGCGGCCGTTCGCCCTTGGCAATGAGCAGCGACAGATCATTGACGATCGGCAGAGCGCTCGCAAACAGAGAGTGGCCCGTGCCGAACCATTCCGAATCGGCATGGGTCACATCGATACTATCAACCCCCTTGGCAACGAGAGGTCCCCCATCGCCGACGTAGCCGGCGCGTTGACCGCCCCAGGCCAGGAGGCCGGATATCTGAAGCGGCTTATCTCGCGCGGAAGCATAGAGCGTGGCGCCCTTGCCCAAGGGAAAAATTGCAGCCGCTGCGCTCTGGAAGACCTGATCATCGACGTCGGGAGAGGCAAAAATCAGCTGCCCGAGTTTGGCTGTTATTTTGTTGCTGCTTTCCAGCGAGCGGACATCGCGTAGTGCCTCGAGAAGAATCTGGTTGCCGAGACTATGCGCGAGGATGTGAATTCGCTCAATCTCATCCAAGCCGGCCAGCAGGCCGAGAAGATTGAGGAAGTCCTTGCGGCTTGCAGTGGCCTTATCGACATCATGCCGGTAGGCCATCGAGTAGCCGGCGGCTGGCCAGCTGAACAAGACGGCCGCGCCATCATAACGCAAATCCTTGACGAGCTTCGCCGCACTTTCCAGCGCCGATTCAAAATCGACGCAGCAGCCGTGAATGATCACCAGGACATCCTTGGGCAATTTTGCTCGGCCAATGTACTGGCGCATATTCCGAGGTGTTTCCGGCGCCGACCACTCTTTGCGGTCTTGCCACTCAATCGCCGTCTTTGCGCTTCCTTTCGACTTGAGCGATCGCATCTCGATCTGACCCACAACAAGGGGGCCAACTTCGATGCCGAACTCCTTACGATATTCCAACGCAACGTCCTCGTTCACGCGCCTTCCGACCACATTCCGGTTCGTTGCAAACAAGAACGAGGCTTCTTGCGTTAATTCAACGCCGAGCGAACCCAATCCCTCCGATGGAACGGTCAACCCGGCAGCAAAAGAAGTCATCGGTATGGGCTGCAGCGAGTAGTACTTGACCAGGAACGGATCAAACTCGAAGCGATAGGAAGGATAGTCTTCGGTATAGGGCGGCGCCCACGCCCAAACTGTTCCTGTTTTAGGCCGTCGTTCGGGTGACGGCGTCTGATAGAGAAGTTCCTTAGTGGTTGATCCGCCCTCAGACAGCACAAAGTCGACAGCCTGCCCCACGATCGCTTCGGCACGCATTTGATGCTCGTTGCCTTCGCGCTCGATCGGGTATGGCGCCGGAAGACCCTCGAACTCAGCCATCGGCAACAGAGGCGACGACACGGGCGTCATGCTCAGGGGGCCGTGCGCAAGCGACGATGCCTCGATGACAACCCGCCACAATCCTTGAAGGCTGACCTGGGCGATGCCGAGCTCGGTGTGCTTGTCGTCGACGAGGCCCACGAGATGCGCGGCAGTGCCGGTGCCTTCGACGATGAGGCGCCCCTGTTCGTCGCGAAAGGCGAGCACGATCTCCGGCGGCTCGGGACGGACGACCGGCCACGGCGCCGGTCTGTCCGGTCCAGCCGCTTGCGTTTCACTCCGGGTGTCACCCGTCGAAGACTCGGCAGTCGAAGCGCCGGAAAAGGCCGGGCCCGCCAGCATCGTACTGAGCAGCACGGCGGCGATACTTTTCAACGCCGCCCGGCAATAAACCCCCCGCCAAAATTCGTCTGGTGCCCCGAAACGCAATCTCATGAACTCGAATGCCCGCAGCTGCCTGCAAGGACGAGCGCCGGCTCAGCGCGCCAAAGTGACCCGCAGGGCTCGCCCACTCGGAAAAAGTGTCACTAGCCTTAAGCTGTAACGGCAGAATGACGCCGTCACCACACATCATGCCAAGGACTTCGCTTCATAATGCTGGGTAAGGCAGGCGACGTCAACAAACTCTGATCACGCCTGAAAAGAGGGCTGCGATCAAGCCCATCACCGCGCCAAGGAAAAGCCCGGCGCCAACGACCGCCACGTAGGCGGCAATGCGCTGCGGCGAAGGACGCACGCGCGAAGGGACATAGGCTGTCTCGTCCACTTGAAGTCGGGTGAGCCTCAGATCAAAGCCGATCATCCGCGCCTCAGTCGGCCTTGGCGGTCTTGGTGCGCGCCGAGATGCGGCTGGCGATCTGTGCGGTGAGATCGTCCACGGAGTGACCGGCCTTCTGCACCACGGACGCGATGTCACCGGCACTTGCACCGCCGGAACGTGACGCTTCCGCCAGCGCCCAGGACCGTGCGGCGCGCTGGCCGCTGCGGCAGTAGATCAGCACCGGATGTTCGGCGGTCGCGAGCACGCGGCCAAGCTCGGTCACAACGGCTTCCGGGATGTCCCCGCGCGGCGTCGGGATGTAGGCATAGCTTAGTCCCTCGGTGCGGGCGGCGGCTTCAACCGCGGATGACGGCGGTTGGCCGGACGTTTCGCCATCAGGGCGCAAATTGATGATGGTGCGCACGCCTTCGCTCTTGAGCGACGGGATTTCGCTCAATCCCACCTGCTCGCGCACGCGCACATCATTCAAGAGCGGACGGCCGGCATTGACGCCGGCAACGGCACTATCGGCGCTGTCGCGGCTCATCAATGACAGCGCGAAAATTCCGATGGCTCCGATGAGAACGGCACCGACGAAAGCCTTCAGCAACGTCATGATACGCACTCCCGAACTCTAGAATCGCTCTTGTCACGTTCAGGGACGGACAGGGTTACCGCCCGTACCCTCAACGATCAACGCCTGACTATGATAGGCAATCGGGATGGAAATACGACATCCGGCGACATCACAAGACTGTTCCGGCAAGGTTCAAGGCTTTAACCTAGAAGCTTCGAGCCCTGGATTCGGAACTTCGATTTGATGCGCCGCACCGTGCCCGATTTGGAACGCATGACGACGGTCTCGGTCTCGGCGAAATCGCCCTTGAAGCGGACGCCGTCGAGCAGCGAGCCGTCGGTGACGCCGGTCGCCGAGAACACCACGTCGGCGGACGCCATGTCTTCGAGCTTGAACTTCTTGTTGATGTCCTTGATGCCCATCTTCTCGGCGCGGACCTTCTCCTCGTCCTTCATGGGCATGAGACGGCCCTGGATCTGCCCGCCGATGCAGCGCAGGGCAGCAGCAGCCAGCACGCCTTCCGGTGCGCCGCCGGACCCCATGTAAATATCGATGCCGGTTTCGTCCGGATCGGTGGTCCAGATCACGCCGGCAATGTCGCCATCGGGGATCAGCTGCACGCCAGCTCCCGTCTCGCGCACGGCCTTGATCAGCTCGGCGTGCCGCGGCCGGTCGAGGATGCAGGCCATGATTTCGCTGATCGGCACGCCCTTGGCCTTGGCGAGCGCATTCAGGTTGTCGGCCGGAGTTGCATCGAGATCGACGATGCCGTCGGGGTAGCCGGGGCCGACCGCGATCTTGTTCATGTACATATCGGGGGCGTGCAGCAGGCCGCCGCGCTCGGAGATGGCCAGAACCGCAAGCGCGTTCGGCATCGCCTTGGCGCAGATCGTAGTGCCTTCGAGCGGATCGACCGCGATGTCAACCTCGGGCCCCGTGCCGTCGCCGACTTTCTCGCCGATGTAGAGCATCGGCGCCTCGTCCATCTCGCCTTCGCCGATCACCACCGTGCCGTTGATGGCGACGCGGCCCAGTTCGCGGCGCATCGCATCGACGGCAGCCTTGTCGGCCGCCTTCTCGTTGCCGCGGCCGCGCAGCCTGGCTGCGGCAATGGCCGCTGCTTCCGTCACGCGCGCGACCTCGAGCACCAAGATGCGTTCGAGCCCGCTGCCATTGTCCTTGCTCATGTGATCTCACCCGGCGATCTCTCGCCCCGGGTCCCTCTGTTGAACGATTAGAGTTCCTCGATACGGATCATCTGCGGCCGCTCGGTCGTCTTGCCATCCTTCTCGATGGTTTCGAGCGCCTTGCGCATGGCCTCTTCCGTGGTTTCATGCGTGATGATGATGACGGTCGCTTCCTTCGCAGCCTGCGGTGGGGCGATGTCGCCCGGCGGCGGCGGCGTCTGGTGGCGATGCTGGACAATGCTTTCCAGCGAGATATCGCGATCGCCCATGCGCTTGGCAACGGCGGCCATGGCACCCGGCCGGTCGTGCAGCGCAAGGCGCACGTAATACGAGCCGTAGTGCTGATCGAGCTTGGCGCGCTTGTGTGATCTGAGCTTGGCAACCGGCGTCACGAACGGCGGCATGATGAAGCCGAAGCCGATATCGACGATGTCGCTCGCAACCGCCGACGCGGTCGGCTTGGCCCCCGCACCTGCGCCGACGAGCAGGATATTGCCGGCGTAGTCGGCGTCGATGGCCACAGCATTGGTGACACCTGAAACTTCGGCAATCGCCGAGTCTTTATAGACAAGTGCGGGCGACACGCGCGCCTCGATACCGGTGTCGGTTTCGCGGGCGACTCCCAGGAGCTTGATGCGATAGCCAAGGCTGTCGGCCGCCTCGATGTCGGCTTGCGTGATCGACTCGATTCCCTCGACGTGGATTTCATCCAGCGCAACCTTGGTGCCGAAGGCGAGGCTGGTCAGCAGCGCCAGCTTGTGCGCGGTATCGAAGCCGCCGACGTCGAAGGTCGGATCGGCCTCGGCATAGCCCAGCGCCTGCGCTTCCTTGAGTACGTCGGCGAACGCGCGCTTCTCGCTCTGCATCTTGGTCAGAATGAAATTGCAGGTGCCGTTCAGAATTCCGTAGACGCGTTTGATCTTGTTGGCCGAGAGCGCCTCGCGCAACGTCTTGATGACCGGAATGGCGCCGGCGACGGCCGCTTCGAAATTGAGGGCCACGCCGTTCTTCTCGGCGATCTTGGCAAGTTCGATGCCGTGCTTGGCGAGCAGCGCCTTGTTGGCGGTGATGACGTGCTTTTTGGCATTCAGCGCAGCTTCGACCGCGGCACGCGCCACGCCGTCCTCGCCACCGATCAACTCGACAAATACCGCGTTCGACGGGTCCTTGGCGAGCGCCACGGGATCATCGAACCACTTGATCTTGCCGACGCCGGCACTGCGTGCCTTGGTCTGCGATCGCGCAGAAACTCCCGTCACCACGATCTCGCGGCCAAGCATGGCCGCCAAGTGCGCACCATGATCGGCCAAGAGCTGGAGGAGCCCGCCGCCGACCGTTCCAAGTCCGGCAATACCGAGTGTAAGGGGTGCTGACATGCGTGGGATTTACCGGCTCTTGCGATCGCTCAATGGCACGACGTTATCGGCACCCTGCGGTGCCTCGGAAAAGAACTTCTTGATCGAGCGCGCCGCCTGGCGGATGCGCTGCTCGTTCTCGACAAGGGCGACGCGAATGAAGCCCTCGCCGTACTCACCAAAGCCGACGCCGGGGGAGACCGCGACATCGGCTTTTTCGATCAGAAGCTTGGAGAACTCGACCGAACCCAGGTGCTTGAACGGGTCCGGGATCGGCGCCCAGGCGAACATCGTCGCCGGCGGCGCCGGAATGGGAAAGCCCGCGCGCGTGAAGCTGTCGACTAGAATGTCGCGCCGCGTCTTGTACATGGCGCGGATGTCTTCCACACACTCCTGCGGACCGTTGAGGGCGGCGGCGGCGGCGACCTGAATCGGCGTGAATGCGCCATAGTCGAGATAGGATTTGACGCGGCCCAGCGCACCGATCAGCCGTTCGTTGCCGGCGGCAAAGCCCATGCGCCAGCCCGGCATGTTGTAGGTCTTCGACAGCGAGGTGAATTCAACCGCCACGTCCTTGGCACCTGGCACCTGCAGGATCGAAGGCGGCGGCACGCCGTCGTAATAGAGTTCCGAGTAGGCAATGTCCGACAGGATGAAGAGATTGAGCTTCTTGGCCTGCGCCACCGCGTCCTTGTAGAAATCGAGATTGGCGACGATCGCCGTCGGGTTCGACGGGAACGAGATGACGACGGCGAGGGGCTTCGGAATCGAGTGCTTCACCGCGTGCTCGACGGCGTGGAAATAGTCCTCGCCGCAGCTCGCCGGAATATGCCGGATGGTGGCGCCTGCGATGATGAAGCCGAAAGCGTGGATCGGATAGGTGGGGTTCGGCACCAGCACCACGTCGCCCGGCGCCGAGATCGCCTGCGCCATGTTGGCGAAGCCTTCCTTCGAGCCGAGCGTGGCGACGATTTCGGTCTCGGGATCAAGCTTCACGCCGAAGCGGCGCTCGTAATACCCAGCCTGAGCCTTGCGCAGACCGGGAATGCCCTTCGATGCGGAATAGCGGTGGGTGCGCGGCTTGTTGATGGTCTCGATGAGCTTGTCGACGATGTGCTGGGGCGTCGGCATATCCGGGTTGCCCATGCCAAGGTCGATGATGTCGGCGCCCCGCGCGCGCGCGGCCGCTTTCAGCCGGTTGACTTCGGCAAAGACGTAGGGCGGCAGCCGCTTGATGCGATGAAACTCTTCCGGCAAAGGATTTTGGCCTTGATGGCCGCCCGCGACGGGCGGCAGAGTTGATAGGGTCGAACGCGGGACGGCGGAGGAAACAACCGGTCGAGAATCGCCTGTTCCAGCCGCGGCGCGCCTTTCTTTACGCCCGCTGGCCAACCCCCGTCCAGTACCACAAAACGCGCGGGTGGGGCCCATGGCCGGCGGCCGGGATGGCCCGTTTTCTAGCTGTCACCGGCCCTTCAGGAAACCTTAGTAACCAAGAGGGTGGCTGGGGCGCGACCACGGCGTGCCCGCCGGCGCCCGGTCGAAAGTTGCCAAAGGTCTCAAATATCGAAAGTCGGCTTGCACACGCCGCCCGGTGAGACCAAACTGGCTCCCCGGGAAGAAACGTCACAAGAAGGCGCAAACGCCAAGATGCAGCAAAAGACATTCTCGCCCACGCCCCTGACCGACTACATGATCCCCAACCCGCAGGAGTTCGCCCACAACCTCCTGCAGGCCTACGAACAGGGTTCCGCGGCGCTCGCCCGCCTCGCCGAACGGCCCGACGCCAAGGTCGGAGGCGCCTATTCGCCGGCAACGGAATTTTCAGCCGCGACCGAGAACGTGACCGCTCTCGCCCAACGCTGGCTTGCCGACCCGGTCAAAGTGGCGGAAGCGCAGACCGAAGCCTTCACCCTCTTTGCCGCGCTGTGGAACAACATCATGCAGCGCATGATGGGCCTGCCCGTCGAGCCGCTGATCGAACCGGGCCCCTCCGACAACCGCTTCAAGGACCCGGAGTGGACCAAGAACCCCTTCTTCGACTTCTGCAAGCAGGCCTATCTGCTCGGCTGCCAGTGGCTGGAAAAGCAGTTGCTCGGCCTTGATGGCCTCGATGAGCGCGAGCGTCATCGCGCCGAGTTCTATCTGCGGCAGGTGACGAGCGCGTTCTCGCCATCGAACTTCCTCGCCACCAACCCGGAAGTGCTGCGCGAAACGCTGCGCACCAACGCCCGCAATCTGGTGGAAGGCGTCAAGTTGCTCGCTGAAGATATGAGCCGGTCGACCGATCTGATGAAGATCAGCCAGACCGATACGAGCGCCTTCGAGGTTGGGCGCAATCTTGCGATGACCCCCGGCAAGATCGTATTTCAGAACGATCTGTTCCAGCTCATCCAATACACGCCGACCACGGACAAGGTGCGCGAGCGGCCGCTGCTGATGGTGCCGCCGTGGATCAACAAATTCTATATTCTCGATCTCACCGCACAGAAAAGCTTCATCAAGTACGTGGTCGACCAGGGCTTCACGGTGTTCGTCGTCTCCTGGGTCAATCCAGACGAGAGCCTGTCGGACAAGACCTTCGAGGACTACCTTCTGGAAGGCATCTTGGCTGCGGCGCTGGCGGCGAAAAAGGAAACCGGCATCGATCAGATCAACGTGCTCGGCTATTGCGTCGGCGGCACGGCGCTTTCCACCACGCTCGCCTATCTGGCGCAGCGCGGCGAGAAGCCTTTCAACTCCTGCACGCTGCTCACCACTCAGGTCGATTTCTCGCTCGCCGGTGATCTGCTGCTCTTCACCGACGACAACCAGCTCGACAATCTCGACCAGTTGATGACCGAGCGCGGCTTCCTCGACGGGTCGCGCATGGCCAACGTCTTCAACATGATGCGGCCGCGCGACCTGATCTGGCCCTACATCGTCTCCAACTACATGCTGGGAAAGAAGCCGTTCCCGTTCGATCTACTTTACTGGAACCAGGATTCGACCCGCATGGCGGCGGCGAACCACAAGTTCTATCTGCGAGAATACTACAACGAGAACAAGCTCGCCCGCGGCGAGATGACGATCGCCGGCACCAAGCTCGATCTGCAAAAGGTCACGCTGCCGGTGTTTCACGTTGCGACGCGCGAAGATCATATCGCGCCGGCGGCGTCGGTCTATCGCGGCTCGAAATTGTTCGGCGGCCCGGTCGATTTCGTCGTCGCCGGATCGGGTCACATCGCCGGCGTCGTCAACCCGCCCGACAAGGTCAAGTATCAGTACTGGGTGGGCGGCGACAAAGATGCGCCCGAGCTCGGAGACTGGCTGAAGACCGCGGCCGAAAAGCCGGGCTCGTGGTGGCCTTATTGGATCCAGTGGCTCGCCGGTCATTCCGGCGGCTGGACAGTGGCGCGCGAACCAGGCCGCACGCTTGGCGTGATCGAGGATGCACCGGGAAGCTACGTCAAGGCGCGGTAGGTCAACACGCTAGCCCGCATCGCCCCCACCGTCGGCGAAACTAGGCCGTGCCCCTTGTGGCGCCTCTTCGCGCGGGTCGACGATGACTTTGCGGCCGGGCGCGCGAGGCCCGGCAAAATAGACCTCCATCGCTTCGATAAACAACGGATGGAGGCCGGCGCCTCCCGACGACACGAGCGCGCGCATGGAATCCCGCATCCGCCGGTCCCAGGTATTGTGGACGTGCTTCGCAATCCCGTCCAGCGCCTCCGAATTCGGATAGATCTCGAAGTAGCTCGTGATCTGATTGGCCATGCGGATCAGCGGGGCGCTATCCATGGTGCGTTCTCCAAACATCGGACGCAATCGAGCCATTCTCAGCCAGGCTCGCGCCAAATCATAACAGTGGTTGGGATCGTTGAGTTCCAAATTTTCGGGCTTGGAGGCATTGGCAACCGGCTAAGCCGATTTCGGCACACATTGCGCAATGCAAGACCAGGAATGGGCCAGGAATGGACCAGAAATGGATCAGGAGCGCCGGCCCCCAATCCACACCGGACCGTCCGCAGCGATTCAGCAGCGGATAGGATTGCCAGTGACAACACTTCCAACGATGCTAGGTGCCCGGCGCCATTTGTGGGCGACGCGGCGCTGCCGAACTGGCCGTCACTGTGTTCATCGCATCTGCGGATTCCGCTCAAGACGGCTAAACTCGGCTACTCCGTGTCGCTATTGTTCAATCTGACAGCCGCCGCTGCCCGCATGACTACAGCGACGGTAAGGGACCGCTAACCGCAAAGCGCGAGTTGCCATGACTGCTGCAATGTCTGACCGCCCCGACGATGCCGCCGACGAAATGCGCGAATGGAGCGAGGCCATCGCCTCGGTCATTGCGTTCGAGGGCCGCGACAAGGCCGATGCTGTCCTCTCGAAGGCCGTGGAGACGGCACGGCTCTCTGGCGCGAAACTGCCCTTCGCCGCCAACACCGCTTACATCAACACCATACCGCCCGACGAGCAGCCGCCCCATCCAGGCGTGCGCGCCATCGAGCAGCGCATCCGCGCGGCCGTCCGCTGGAATGCCGCCGCACTCGTCATCCGCGCCAATAAGGAGAGCACCGAGCTGGGCGGACACATTGCCAGCTTCCAGTCGGCCGCGACGCTCTACGACACCGGCTTCCAGCATTTCTGGTGGGGCGCGGACGATCCTGCCCATGGTGGTGACCTCATCTATTTCCAGGGCCATTCCTCTCCCGGCATTTATGCGCGCGCTTTTCTGGAAGGCCGCATCAGCGAAGAGCAGATGCTGAATTTCCGCCAGGAAACGGAAGGCAAAGGGCTCTCGTCCTACCCCCATCCCTGGTTGATGCCGAACTTCTGGCAATTCCCGACCGTATCGATGGGCTTGGGGCCCCTGATGGCGATCTATCAGGCGCGGTTCCTCAAGTACCTGCATCATCGCGGCTTCGCCGATACCGAGAACCGCCACGTCTGGGCCTTCTGCGGCGATGGCGAGATGGACGAGCCGGAGAGTCTGGGCGCCATCAGCCTCGCGGGCCGCGAAAAGCTCGACAACCTCATCTTCGTCATCAACTGCAACTTGCAGAAGCTCGACGGGCCAGTGCGCGGCAACGGCAAGATCATCCAGGAATTGGAAAGCGATTTTCGCGGCTCCGGCTGGAACGTCATCAAGCTCGTGTGGGGCTCGGGCTGGGATGAGCTGCTGGCCAAGGATACGAGCGGTCAGCTGCGCCATCTGATGGAAGAATGCGTCGATGGCGAATACCAGAACTTCAAGGCCCGCGACGGCGCCTTTATTCGCAAGAACTTCTTCGGCCGTTATCCTGAGACAGCGGCCATGGTCGCCGATTGGCCGGATGAAAAAATCTGGCGCCTGACCCGCGGCGGCCATGACCCCCTCAAAATCTTTGCGGCGTACAAGGCGGCCGTCGAAAACAAAGGCAAGCCGACCGTCATCCTCGCCAAGACCGTCAAAGGCTACGGCATGGGCGAAGCTGGCGAAGGTATGATGATCGCCCATCAGGCGAAAAAGATGGGCGAAGCCGCGCTCAAAGGCTTCCGCAACCGCTTCAACATCCCGATCAGCGATGATGAATTGAAGACGCTACCGTTCATCCGCTTCCCCGAAGGCTCGGAGGAAATGAAATACATGCGCGCGCGCCGCGCGGCGCTCGGCGGCGACCTGCCCAAGCGGCGCAGCCGCAGCGACGTGGCGCTCCAGGTACCGCCGCTCTCGACTTTCGAAGCGCAGCTCAAATCGTCCGGCGAGCGCGAAATCTCGACCACGATGGCGTTCGTGCAGATGCTGACCAAGCTGATGCGCGACAAGGAGCTTGGCCGGCGCGTGGTGCCGATCGTTCCGGATGAAAGCCGGACCTTCGGCATGGAAGGCATGTTCCGCCAATTCGGAATCTTCAGCCAGGTCGGCCAGCTCTACCGGCCTGAAGATGCCGATCAGCTCATGTTCTACAAGGAGGATAAGAGCGGCCAGGTGCTCGAAGAGGGCATCAACGAGGCGGGCGCGCTCGCATCCTGGATCGCGGCCGGCACATCGTATTCGGTCTCCAATCAGCCCATGATCCCGTTCTACATCTATTATTCGATGTTCGGCTTTCAGCGCACAGGCGATCTCGCCTGGGCGGCGGGCGACATGCGGGCGAGGGGCTTTCTCGTCGGTGGCACCAGCGGCCGCACGACGCTCAACGGCGAGGGCCTGCAGCACGAAGACGGCCACAGCCACGTGCTGGCCGCGACGATCCCGAATTGCATTTCCTACGATCCGACCTTTGCCTACGAAGTCGCTGTGATTGTCCACGACGGCTTGAAGCGCATGATCGATCGGCAGGAGGATGTGTTCTACTACCTGACGCTGTTGAACGAGAACTACGAGCATCCGGCGATGCCTGAAGGTGCCGAAGACGGCATCATCAAGGGCATGTATCTGCTCAAGGCAGCGTCCGGGGCGGCGAAGGGCCATCGAGTGCAGCTCCTAGGCTGCGGCGCCATTTTGCGCGAGGTGATCGCGGGGGCTCTACTGCTCGAAAAGGATTTCGGCATTTCGGCCGACATCTGGAGCGTCACGAGTTTCACGGAGCTGGCCCGCGAGGCCCAGGACGTGGAACGCTGGAACCTCCTGCACCCTCATGAGACGCCGCGCGTGCCGTATGTCACGGCGCAATTGGCGAGCCGAGGCGAACATCCGGCCATCGCCTCAACCGATTACATGAAGATGTTTGCTGAGCAGATCCGCCCGTATGTGCCGCGCGGCTATCGCGTGCTCGGCACCGACGGCTTCGGCCGCTCCGACTACCGGCGGCGGCTCAGATCGCACTTCGAGGTCGACCGGCACTACGTCGTCATCAGCGCCCTGGCGGCGCTCGCAGACGAGAACAAGGTGCCGTCCAAAGCAGTTGCCGAGGCCATTGCCAAATACGGTATCGATCCGGAGAAGCCCAACCCGGCGCACGCCTGACCCTGTGTCTGCGTCATTCCCACTTCTTCTTCCCGCCTCGCGGAGACTGCCCACATGACGACCGTCAAAGTTCCAGACCTCGGCGACTTCCAGAACGTTCCCGTCATCGAAATCCATGTGAAGGTCGGCGATACGGTGAAGGAAGAGGATCCGATCGTCACGCTTGAAAGCGAGAAGGCGACGATGGAGGTGCCCTCGCCCGCAGCCGGGCGGATCGTAAAAGTTCTGGTCAAGACCGGCGACAAGGTGAGCGAAGGATCACCCATCGTCGAACTGGAAGGAGCCGGCGCACAGAAACCGGCGAAGGCTCCGGACGCCGATCCGGCCGCAAAGTCCAGCATGCCGGAAACGCACTCGGTTGTCCTATCCACACCGCCGGCCCCGGCATCGACGCGCATGCCCGTGGCGGGCATGCCGCCACTCGTCGATTTCGCTGGCGTGCATGCAAGCCCAGCCGTGCGCCGCTTGGCACGCGAACTCGATGTCGATCTGCGGCAGGTGAAAGGAACCGGCGAGAACAGCCGTATTACGCGTGAGGATGTGAAGCGGAGCCTTGCCGGATCGGCACCGGGCGTAACCAGCGGCGGCATTCCCGAGATTCCACTGCCCGATTTTTCCAAATTCGGCGCCATCGAGGTTCAGCCCCTGTCGCGGCTGAAAAAGCTGTCGGGCCCGCACCTGCACCGCGCCTGGCTCAACATCCCGCACGTGACGCACAGCGACGAAGCCGACATCACCGAGCTTGAGAACTATCGCAAGATGCTCGACAGCGCGGCCAAGGAGAAAGGCTTCCGCGTCACCTTGCTGGCCTTTCTTCTGAAGGCTTCTGTCGTGGCCTTGAAGGAATTTCCGCAGTTCAACGCCTCGCTCTCGGCCGACAAGCAAAGCCTGATCTTGAAGCGCTACTATCACCTCGGTGTGGCCGTCGACACGCCCGACGGGCTCGTTGTGCCTGTCATCAAGGATGTCGACCGCAAGGGCATTCTCGAACTGAGCCAGGAACTGGGCAACACTTCGCAGAAGATGCGCGACGGCAAAATCGCGCCGGCCGATATCCAGGGCGCGACGTTCTCGATCTCGAGCCTCGGCGGCATTGGCGGCACGGCGTTCACGCCCATCATCAACGCACCCGAGTTGGCGATCCTTGGCGTGGTGCGCTCAGCCATGAAGCCGGTGTGGGACGGGCAGGAGTTCAAGCCAAGGCTGATGTTGCCGCTGTGCGTCTCCTACGATCATCGCGTCATCGATGGCGCGCTTGCCGCCCGCTTCACGCACCGGATCGCCGACGTGCTGGGCGACGTGCGCCAGCTCGTGCTGTGAGAGGTATGCCATGACCGAGAAAGACACGCGCCCGCCCGGCACAGGCGATATCGACTGCGATTGTCTGGTACTGGGCGCGGGTCCCGGCGGATATTCCGCCGCCTTCCGCGCCGCCGATCTCGGCCTCGGCGTGGTCCTCGTCGAACGCTATCCCACACTCGGCGGCGTATGCCTCAACGTCGGCTGCATTCCCTCCAAGGCGCTCCTCCACGTCGCCGCCATAATGGATGAAGCCGCCGCGCTGAAGGCGCACGGCGTCGACTATGCGCCACCGCGCATCGCGCTTGATCAGCTGCGCGCCCACAAGGATGCGGTAGTCGGCAAGCTCACCAAAGGCCTCGCCAGCATGGCGAAGACGCGCAAGGTGACGGTTTTGCAGGGAAAGGGTGCCTTCGTTGACGATCATCATCTGAATGTCGAGATGAGCGACGGCTCGGGCCCGCGCACGGTTGCGTTCAAGACCGCAATCATCGCGGCGGGCTCCGAAGCGGCCACGCTGCCGTTCCTGCCCGATGACCCGCGAATTGTCGATTCAACCGGTGCGCTTGCCTTGCCGGCTATTCCCAAATCCATGCTGGTCATCGGCGGCGGCATCATCGGACTTGAAATGGCGACGGTGTATGCTGCGCTCGGCGCGCGTGTCGACATCGTCGAAATGCTGGATCACCTGATGCCCGGCGCTGACCGTGATCTCGTAGGCATTTGGCAGCGGCGCAACAAAGCCAAATTCGATGCGGTCATGGTGCGCACAAAAACGGTGGCCGCCGAGGCCAAGAACGACGGTGTGTGGGTGACGTTCGAAGGTGAGAACGCGCCCGATGGGCCGAAGCGCTATGACCTCGTGCTTGTCGCCGTTGGCAGAACACCAAACGGCAAGCGGATCGCTGCCGAGCGCGCCGGTGTCAGTGTCGATGCGAAAGGCTTCATCCCAGTCGATCTGCAACGGCGCACCAACGCCGCCCACATCTTCGCCATTGGCGACATCGCCGGCGCACCGATGCTGGCGCACAAGGCGGTGCATGAAGGCCACGTCGCCGCCGAGGTGGCGGCCGGCAAGAAAAGCGCATTCGACGCCCGGCAGATTCCTTCCGTCGCCTATACAGACCCTGAAATCGCCTGGGCCGGTCTGACCGAAGCAGACGCCAAGGCCCAGGGCATCGCCATCGAGGTTGCGAAATTTCCGTGGGCCGCATCGGGCCGCGCCATCGCCAACGGACGGGATGAAGGCGTAACGAAGCTCATCATCGATCCGGCGACGCATCGCATACTAGGTGGCGGCATCGCGGGCACCAATGCCGGTGACCTGATCGGTGAAATCTGCCTCGCCATCGAAATGGGCGCGGAGGCTGGCGATATCGCACATACCATTCATCCCCATCCGACACTCGGCGAGACGGTCGGCATGGCGGCGGAAGTCTACGAAGGCACCTGCACTGATCTCATGCCAGCACGGAAGAAGCACGATTGACGGAGTTCCGCGGCGCCGTCCACGGCGGTTTCCGCGCATCCGGCCTGCTTCCCCGCCTGCGCGGCTGAAGCCGCTTCAGCGTGGCGTAGGCTCGCGGGGGAGCCGGATGCGCCGTAGAGAGTGGCTGGGATGCCAGGATTCGAACCTGGGAATGGAGGAATCAAAATCCTCTGCCTTACCACTTGGCGACATCCCAATGCCGTGCCCGCAACGGGCCTGAACCGGCTGCGTCCGGAGCTGCGGTGGAACCGGTAAACGGGCACCGGGCGAAGCTGCGAAGCGCTCAAACGCTCCTTAACCCGGTTCAGAGCGCGGCACCATAGGCGCGCGGCCGGGCGGCGGCAAGGCTCTCGATTGTCGCCATCCCCGATTACAGCTAGCCCTTGAAGTTGCATCCAAAAGAACGTGTGAGAGTCGCCTTTGGCGCAGGCCAATCTCTGCGCTTGCGGGGCTCCCCCACTGCCGCTATAACGCGCCTCTCTCGCGATGCCTCATTCTTCCCGTGCATGGCGAGGCGGAATAGGCCTTTTACACAGGCTGTCGGTCGGGCGGAGCGTAGCGCAGCCTGGTAGCGCACTTGCTTCGGGAGCAAGGGGTCGGAGGTTCGAATCCTCTCGCTCCGACCAATTCCACACCCTTTCTGCTGTGACGCGCTTGTGGTGAGCGGCGTACCCGGCAGTTGAGAGGCAGCAGCGAGAGGCGGCTTCGGCCCTATCGGCGCATGGACGGTCTCTCTTTCAAATCCGACATGACGTTCGCTTATGGCGAGCCATCTCCCATGGGCCCTGGCGTCGTCAGGATCGTTGCCGGAAACGCCGGCCCTTTCACCTTCAAGGGAACCAACACCTACATCGTCGGCTCGACTTCGCTTGCCGTGATCGATCCGGGTCCGGACGACGACGCTCATCGCGCCGCCATACTAAAGGCTGCGGGCGCACGGCCGATCACGCACATCTTCTCGACGCACGCGCACCGCGATCACGTCGACGGCATCGCAGCGCTCAAGGCCGCAACCGGTGCGCTTGTCGCCGCTTTCCCGCGCGACCCGGCGGCGAGCCGCATCGCACTCGAGCACTCGCCATCGGGCAGTTTTTTCGTCAACTATGACATCGAGCCCGACATCGCCCTTGCCGGCGGCGATACGGTCGAAGGCAAGGACTGGGCGCTGACGGCAATCCATACGCCCGGGCACGCACCCGACCATCTGTGCTTCGCGCTGGAAGGCCGCGCACTGGTGTTCTCCGGCGATCACGTGATGGCGTGGAACACTTCCGTCGTCGCCCCGCCGGAAGGCCGGATGGCCGACTACGTGGCTTCGCTGGAAATCCTGCTCGACCGTACCGATACCGCGTTCCTGCCCGGCCATGGCGGCCGATTGTATGAACCCCAGAGAACAGTACGTGCCTACCTGCTGCACCGGCGATGGCGCGAGCAGGCGGTGCTCAAGGCGGTGAAAGGCGGCGCTTCAACCATCCGCGGCATCGTGCCGGAAGTGTATCAGGGCTTGAGCCCGCAGCTTATTCCTGCGGCAACGCTTTCCGTGCAGGCCCACGTGGAGCATCTCATCGAGAAGGGGCTTGTTTCTTCCGCTTCCCCTCTTTCGTGGGATTGCGCGCTTTCGGCGGTTTAGTACCGGGCTTTGCCGCCGGCTTGTCCGCCGCCGCTGCCCGGTCCCCTGGGATCGTTGCTTCGAGCCGTCCGCCAAGCTCTTTCAGGACTGTCCGCACCCGCTCGGCATTGCGGCCGAAGTCGCTGCGGCCATAGCGCGAGGCGGAACGGACATCGACCCAGGAGGACTTGCCGTCCTCGTCCGCCATGATGCGCACCGCCACGTCGTCGACAAAACCGAAGACCAGCGTCTTGTCGGTCGCCTCGATGAAGCCCGGATCGCCGGTTGCCGCTTGCGGAGGCGCTTCGGTGACGATCGTAAACCGCAATTTGCCGAGTGCCTGCAACAGCAATTCGAACGTCTCCTCCGCGGGCCGTGGCACGTTGAGGGTGCGCAGGTCCGGATAGGCTTGGGTTTGAAGCTCCGAAAAGCGGTCTTTGGGATAGGCGGCAGGATTGCTCCCGCTCTTGCGCTCCGCCACCAGCGCATCGAATTCCGGCGGCGTCTCCAGGTCGGTCGTCACGTCGTTGATCATCGGATAGTCGCGCGACAACAGATAGAGCGCGCCGGGGATAGCCAAGAGGCCCAGCGCCACGACGGTGCCAAAAATGACTCTCGGCGCCCCCTGACGGCCTGTCATCCAGATGTCGAGCCCGGCAACCGCCGCCATGACGACGATCGCCGCCGCTGTCAGAAACGCGCCGTAGGCGATGTTGAGCGCCACCGGGGTCGGCAGGCCGAACAGGCGATGCAAGAACAGAGTGACGATCAGCAGAACCGCGCAGAATACGGCGAGCCGGCTGATCCAGCGGGCCAGGAACGTCGGCGGCTGGTTGGCGGCATATTCGATGCGAGTGGTGGCGACGGCCAAGTTATCGGGTCCCGGGCTGATGGCTCGAACGGGTCAACGCGTGCGCCTGCACAATAGCCGCGAATGCGACAAAAACGAGAGGCGGCACGCCACAAACTCACGGAAAAAGCCGCAGCTTGGACCACGGCGTTTGAGGCCCTGTGCGGCGGAAGACGACACGGTCATGCAGCCGGAACGGGCGGGAATGCCAAAACTCGATCTCGACCGGCGTCACGCGGAAACCTGACCAGTGCGGCGGACGCGGGATCTCTCCAACGGCATATTTGGCCGTGAACCGCGCCACCCGCGCCTCAAGCGCGAAGCGCCCTTCGAGCGGACGCGACTGATCGGATGCCCAGGCGCCGATGCGGCTCAACCGCGGCCGCGACGCGTAATAGGCATCCGCTTCGGCATCCGACACGGTGCTGACCGGCCCGCGCACGCGTACCTGCCGCTCCAGGCTCTTCCAATGAAAGACGAGCGCGGCTTTCGGGTGGGCCAGAAGTTCACGGCCCTTGGTGCCCTCAAAATTTGTGTAGAAGACGAATCCGCGATTTGGCACGTCCGCGCCATCCAGGCCTTTCAGCAACACCATGCGCACGTTCGGCAAGCCGTCGTCATCGACCGAGGCAATCGCCATGGCGTTGGGGTCGTTGATCTCGGACCTTGTGGCGTCGGCGAGCCAGCCCTCAAACAGCGAAAACGGATCGTCCTCGTGAGTGAAGTCTTTTTGGGCGTTCGGATTTTCTTCACTCATACGGGCGCAGCCTGTTGTGAGGACATGAAGGTGAGCAAATTTTCGGGACGGGTGAGGCAGACCTTTAGCACTCTTTAACCCTGATCACGCACTGTGAACACCGTACCGCACGTATCGCGGATGGTAGCGTCTTGTTTGAGTAGAGTGCAGCGTCATGCGTTCGACTGTGTCACTTTTTCCGCTGTTTACGGCGGGTGTTACGGCATTTTCCTTAGTCGCCGCGATTTTCATGTCGGCCGATTTCGCCTCCGCCGCCGAACCTGAGGCGGCTGCTCAAGGCTGCTCCTGCCCGAACGGCAGGTCGTCATCCAACCCCAAACCCAAGTTTGCCCGTCTGCGCCAGCCGCTCGATGAGACGGACGAAGTGGCAGCCTTGGAAAGTCTGCAATTCGCGCTCACCGAAGTTGCCGACGGATCAAGCTACGTTTGGCATCGCGCCAACGGCAGGTTGTCGGGCATCGTCAAACCCATGTCGTCGTTCAAGGACGCCAAGGGCGGGGTTTGCCGCCACGTGCTCGTGGTGCTGAACAGCCAGGACGCGACGAAAAAGACCGAAGCGGTCGCCTGCCGCCTCGCAACCGGCGTATGGCAGCTCGACGGCTGAGTGGCGGTCCCGCCTGTTGCTTGCCGCGCCCGTACGAAGGGGCGCAGCCGGCATGCGTCCACGGCGCCAAAAGTGTTGTAGCACCCTTCGCGAGACGCCTTCGCGTCGTGGTGCTGCCCAGCGCCGCCGCTCCGGAGTGCTGAAGAGCCTCGACAAAACAATGGGATAGCACGCGAGACCCGCCATGGCGGCCAGACCAGGGCGGATTCCACCGCCGCTGAAAGCCTTTGATCTTCAATCGCCCGCGTCGACAATGTGAACAAGCCAATTCGCCCCACCGCCTTCGGCCTTCCGCCATCTGGACCGGGGGGCGCATTTGTGTAGGATGCGCTCGATTTTTGCGAGAACCGGAAGGGGTTTAAGGCTCATGGCGGAACCAGGAGCAGGCGTTGGCGTGCCGGCAGGCAATCTGATGGCTGGCAAGCGCGGCTTGATCATGGGCGTCGCCAACAACCGGTCGATCGCATGGGGCATCGCCAAGGCCTGTCAGGCCCAGGGCGCCGAGATAGCGCTGACCTATCAGGGCGACGCTTTGAAAAAGCGGGTCGAGCCGCTTGCCGCGGAATTAGGCTCCAAGCTCGTCCTGCCGTGCGACGTGACCGACACCGCCTCGATGGACGCTGTTTTCGCCACGCTTGCCAAGGAATGGGGCCGCCTCGACTTTCTCGTCCACGCCATCGCCTTCGCCGACAAGGCCGAACTCGACGGCCGCTATGTCGATACCAGCGAAAAGAACTTCACCCAGAGCCTGCTCATCTCCTGCTACTCGTTCACCGCGCTTGCCCAGCGCGCCGAGAAGCTGATGACCGACGGCGGCGCGCTCGTCACGCTGACCTATTACGGCGCCGAGAAGGTCATGCCGCACTATAACGTCATGGGCGTTGCCAAGGCGGCGCTCGAAGCCTCTGTCCGCTATCTCGCCGCCGACCTCGGCAAGAACAACATTCGCGTCAACGCGATCTCGGCCGGACCGATCAAGACGCTCGCCGCGTCCGGTATTTCCGACTTCCGCTACATTCTTCGCTGGAACGAGTACAATTCACCCCTGAGGCGCACGGTGACGATCGAGGACGTCGGCGGCGCCGGTCTCTATCTGCTCTCCGACCTGTCGCGCGGGGTGACGGGTGAAATCCACCATGTCGATTCCGGCTACCACGTCCAGGGCATGAAGAACGAGGACGCGCCCGACATCTCCGTCGTCAAGAGCGATCCGGCTTGAGCGCCGCCGCGCGAGCGATCAACATCCTGAAACCGGGCGTGACGCTCTATCTCGTCCGGCACGGCGAAACAGACTGGAACCGCGAGGCCCGCTATCAGGGTCAGCGCGACATTGCCTTGAATGAAACCGGACGCGCCCAGGCACTGCGCAATGGTGAAATCCTAAGGGCAGCCGGCGTCGAGGTCTCTACCGCCGATTTCGTTTCGAGTCCTTTGTCGCGGGCACGGGAGACGATGCGGATCTTGCGCGCCGAAATGGGCTTGGAGCCCGATACTTACCGCATCGATCCGGCGATCAAGGAACTGAACTACGGGCATTGGGAGGGGCAACTTGCCACCGACTTGCCCGAACGCGATCCGGCCGGCGTGGCGGCCAAGGCCGCCGATCCGTTCGGCTGGCGGCCCGACGGCGGAGAAAGTTACGCCGATCTGTCGCTGCGGATTGCGGATTGGATGCAAACGATCGGCCGCACGACAGTCGCCGTCACTCACGGCGGCGTCTCTCGCGTCGCCCGCGGCCTGGTTCTGGGGCTCGATACACACACCGTACCGACACTTGCTGTGCCGCAGGATCAGGTGCTGGTGTTGACGGCGGGCGCGATGCGCTGGATCTGACCGGCCGCGCTATTCGCTATTTCTTTTTCGAATTCCTGGCCGGCTCCTCATCGGCGGCGACCGTCACGCAGCGCTCGCCGCGCTTCTTGCCTGAATCGCACGTGGCCGATTTGCCGGCCGATGCATTTTTGGATTTGTCCGCACCGGCCTTGTCTGATTTTTCGATCTTTTCAATTTTGACGGCACTGGCCGGCATCTGAGGCGCACTGCGTTTGACCGGCGCCACCATCGGCTCGATCTGCGCAGCGCGCGGAACAGAGGGAGGAACGATGACGCCCGGATCCGCTTTTTGATCTCCCGAGGCGGGAGCCGCGATGTTTTCCGCGGCAAACACCGGCACCGCCAAGAGAGCGGCTGCGGACAACAGTCCAAAACTCAGGAGGCGACGCATGACAACACCTCAGGATCGAGCGGCGGAACACGACGGACAAGGCGCTTCAGGATCGACGCCTGAAGACCAGCGCTGCCTGCCCATATAACATACTCCGGGCACGGCGTAGCAGCTTATTGGTCAGCCGATGCTCTGACTTCGTCGCAAAGTAAAGGGCGAGGCGTCTGAAACTAAAAGAGCCGGAGAAGCGGCTCTCCGGCTCTTTCGCACCTCAACGGTGACGTGGTTTTTGGGCCGCTCGACGCCGGATGCTCAGTCCGGTGAGGAACAACCTGGATATTGACGCCAACGGCATTCCGCGGGCGTTGACACGAACTTTCGGTGAACGCATCAGAACCGGGCAACCAACAGCCCGGTGGACGTCATCATCCGCAATCTTCAACGTCTGGTCTCTCGATGCTGACGCAGGCTGCGTTCGGGCAGCAATTGCGTGCTCGGCCGAGTTGCCGACGGGATGATATGCGACAAGCCACTGAAACGGTCTTCGCCGGTTGATGAAACCCGCAAGCGTGGCGGAACCTACGGCGAACGCAGAACCGCGGTCAGTTAATCTGCGTCGCGCCCGGTTGTCACGCGGTTTGCCTGTTCGCCAGGCTTGCGATGGCCGATGCGCAATCCTATGACAGCGAGTGAAGCAAGCCTGCAACACTGTCGTTGCATGCGCGACTTTGACCACCGCCGGCCCTCAGCCCTGGACATCGACCAACACCCATGTCGCACAACACCTTCGGCCATCTCTTCCGCGTGACGACCTGGGGCGAGAGCCATGGACCGGCCATCGGTTGTATCGTCGACGGTTGCCCTCCAGGCATCGCCATCGATACCGCCCACATACAGGCATTCCTCGACAAGAGAAAGCCTGGGCAATCGCGCTTCACCACCCAGCGGCGCGAGCCGGACGAAGTCGAAATTCTCTCTGGCGTGTTCAAGGATCAGGACGGCACGCAAGTCTCGACCGGCACACCGATTGCGCTCGAAATCCGCAACGTCGATCAGAAATCCAAGGACTACGGCGACATCGCCGCCAAGTACCGGCCCGGCCACGCCGACTACACGTACGATGCGAAGTACGGCATCCGCGACTATCGCGGCGGCGGCCGATCGTCGGCGCGAGAGACGGCGTCGCGGGTTGCAGCCGGAGCCATTGCCCGCCTCATCATTCCCGGCGTCACCATCCGCGCGGCGTTGATCCAGATCGGCCCGCACAGAATCGACCGCAAGCGGTGGGACTGGAAGGAAGTCGACAACAACCCGTTCTTCTCGCCCGACGCCAAGGCCGCGGAGACCTGGGCCCCCTATCTCGACGGCATCCGCAAGTCGGGCTCGTCCATCGGCGCCGTCATCGAGGTGGTGGCCGAGGGCGTACCGGCCGGATGGGGCGCACCGCTCTACGGCAAGCTCGATGCCGACCTCGCCGCGGCGATGATGTCAATCAATGCCGTCAAAGGCGTCGAGATCGGTGATGGCATGGCGGCAGCACTGCTGACCGGCGAAGAGAACGCCGACGAGATGCGCGCCGGCCGCGGCAAAAAACCAAAGTTCCTGTCGAACCACGCCGGCGGCATCCTGGGCGGCATCTCCACCGGCCAGCCGGTCGTCTGCCGCTTCGCCGTCAAGCCGACCTCGTCGATCCTGACGCCGCGTAGAACAATCGATCGCGACGGCCGCGATGCCGAGATCGTCACCAAGGGCCGTCACGATCCCTGCGTCGGCATTCGCGCGGTCCCCGTCGGCGAAGCGATGATGGCCATCGTTCTGGCCGATCATTACCTGCGCCATCGCGGACAGTGCGGCTAGGCGTTGCCTCAACCGTCAAGCATGATATCGGCATAGACGAAGCCATCGCGGGTCACGTGTTCGCCCAAGCGTACATCGAGGTCGCGTGAGAACATCGGTCCGCCCGTCACGCAGGTGTGAAACTCACCGTTCTCGCCGCATGGGTCGACGCCAGCGGGAAGATCGTCGATGAGCTGCCTGTCGAACAGCCGTCCGGCGAAATCTGCCGGAACTTTTGCGGGATCGACGGTTGCGAGCACCGTCTTCAAGCCGCCGTCGATCATCTCTTCGGCAAGCCTGCGCGTCGGGCGCTGCCACAGCGGGAAGAGCGGAATTATTCCGGTCCCTTCGAGTTTCGCTTCGCGATAGGCGCGGATGTCTTGCAGAAAAAGATCGCCGAAGGCCATGGCTTCAATGCCTGCGGCCCTCTGCTCGCGGACGAAAGTGGCCATCACCCGCTCGTAAACATCGTTGGCGCACGGCCAGGGTAGCGGAAGAATGTCCAAGGGCAGACCGGCAGCCGCGGCCTGCGCTTCCAGGACGGTTCGGCGGACGCCGTGCATCGCCACACGGTCGAAGGCTTCATTGATGGTCGTGACGAGACCCACGATCTCAACTGCGGGGTTCGACTTAAGCACATGCAGCGACCAGGCGCTGTCTTTCCCGCTCGACCAGCTCAGCAGTGTTTTCATGGCGTTCTCTTAGCCGGTGACCGCACGCAGCGCCATCGCCTAATCGTGATCCGGCTGAGGCTGGAAACGCCCGCCACAGCAGGCTATCGCAATCGAAAGACCAACCTTTCCTCATAGGTGACACGTGCGGATGATCAGTATCGCTAGAGCCGCAGCATGGACGGCCGCCGCTGCCCTGTGCGTCTCGATCCCGGCAAACGCCGATGGGCGAAAGGACAACCGGTTGCCCGGCTCCGGGGCCGAGACCGGCAACTGGTTGATGTATGGGCGCAGTTACGACAACCAGCGCTTCTCGCCGCTCGATCAGATCACACCGCAGACCGTGAAGCGGCTCGTCCCCAAATGGATCTACCAGACGGGACTTGCGGCAACGTTCCAGACCTCGCCCATCGTCTCGGACGGCGTGATGTATCTTTCGGCGCCGTTTTCCCACGTGATGGCGGTCAACGCCGCAACTGGCAAGGAGCTCTGGCGGTACGAGCACAAATCGAAGGCGAAGAAGCTCTGTTGCGGGCCGGCCAACCGCGGCGTCGGCATCAGCGACGGTAAGGTCTTTGTCGCAACCGTCGATGCACGCCTGATCGCTCTCGATCAAATGACCGGCAAAGTCCTGTGGGATGTGCCTATGGTTGACGATGCGGCCGGCGGCGCGACCGAAGACAAGTCCGTGCTCGCCGGCGAGACCTTGAAGGGGCAAAACGTCACTGGGTCGACGGGCGTCGGCGCGGTTGCCGCCCCGCTCATCGCCGATGGGCTCGTCATCACCGGGATCACGGGCGTCGGTTACGGCCTGCACCTCGACAGCGAACGGCCCGGTGCGCCGCTCGGCGCAGTGGTTGGCATTGCAGGTCTGTTCGGCCGTCCTGGGTTCGTCGCCGCCTTCGATGTCTCGACCGGCAAGAAGGTCTGGCAGTTCGACACGACCGTTGAGAACTGGGAAGGCGAGTTCCGCGAAACAACGCCGGACGGCGTGCCGCTCAATCGTGATATTGCCGCGGAGAAAGCTGCCACGCCGAAATTCAAGGACGCTTGGCGTCACGGCGGCGGCTCGTTCTGGCATACGCCTGCCTACGACCCGGAGCGCAAGGAGATCTATTTCGGCATCGGCAATCCCTCGCCGCAGGCGGCGGATGTGACGCGCCCGGGCGATAACCTCCATACCTCCTCCATCGTCGCGCTCGACGTGACGACAGGAAAGCTCAAGTGGGCGTATCAGCAGATCCCGCACGATGTGTGGGGCTACGACGTGGCGAGCGCGCCGGTGCTGTTCACGCTCAAGCCGGGCGGAGAAGACGTGCCGGCCCTGGCCCAGGCCTCAAAGTTGGGCTGGGTCTATGTGCACGACCGGCGTGACGGCAAGCTGTTGTTCAAGTCCGACGCGTTCGTGCCGCAGGACAACATGTTCGCCCGGCCGACGGAGGCGGGGGTCAGGATTGCGCCGGGTGTCGGCGGCGGCGTCAACTGGTCTCCGGCATCATTCAACGCGGCGACAGGCGCGATCTTCGTCGCCGCCATGCACATGCCGACTATTTACAGGACTGCCGTGCTGCCGGCCCAAGGCGACAAGCCGGCTGTGCCCTATGCGGTGATGGAACCCTCAAAGGAACCCTACTGGGGCACGCTGACGGCACTCGACTTAACCACGAAGGGCAAGATGCTGTGGCAGGTGAAGACCAGCGAGCCGCTGGTTGGCGGCACGCTCGCAACCGCGGGCGGTCTTGTCTTCACCGGCGAAGGCAATGGGGATTTTTCCGCGTTCGACGCCAAGACGGGCGACAAGCTCTGGCACTTCAATTGCGGTGCGGGCGTCAATGCCCCGCCCATCAGCTTCTCTCTGGAGGGTAAGCAGTACATTGCCGTGGCTGCGGGCGGCAGCCAGATCTGGGGCTTTCGCCAGGGCGGCGCCGTTGTCGTCTTCGGTTTGCCAGACGAATAGCCCATGCCGTACCGTTCGATCGTTATCCTGACCGGCGCGGGCTTATCCGCCGAAAGCGGCGTATCGACATTCCGCGATCCCAACGGCATCTGGGCCAAATACGACTATCGCGAGGTGGCGACACCGGAAGGTTTTGCCCTCGATCCGGCCAAAGTACACGCGTTCTACAACATGCGCCGCCGCGCGCATAAGGACGTCAAACCAAACGCCGCGCATTTGGCGCTGTCAAAGCTCGAGTGTGAGCATCAAGGCGTGACCGTCGTCACGCAAAATGTCGATGCACTGCACGAGGCAGCGGGGTCTCAATCTCTGATCCACATGCACGGTGAAGCTTTGAAAGCGCTCTGTGCTTCCTGCGGCGCACGCCATCCCTGGTTCGAAGATCTTTCCTGTGAAGACGCTTGCCCCAAGTGCCTTTGCGCCGGCCACCTGCGGCCGGACGTCGTCTGGTTCGGCGAGACGCCCTATCACATGGAGCGGATCGCGCGGCTTCTTGGTGGTTGCGATCTCTTCATCTCAATTGGAACCAGCGGCAACGTCTACCCGGCGGCCGGATTCGTGCAGGAGGCTCGCGCCAACGGCGCACACACCGTTGAATTGAACCTCGAACCTTCCGAGGGCGCCACCTTCTTCGACGAAGCGATCTATGGGCCCGCAACGCAGATCGTGCCGGCCTATGTCGACAGGCTGCTGCGCGGCGAAGCGTAAAGCGGGGCCTTGTCCAGCCGGACAAGAGCCCCGTCAATTCCGCTCGAAATGCCGCTGTCTCAGTGCTTGCAGCCGCAGCCGCCGTGGCCGTCACAGCCTTCCTTCTTGCCGTGATCGTCGCAGTGGCCGTGCTCATGGCTGTGGTCATGCCCACCACCGCAGCATCCGCCCGCATGGGCGTGATCGTGGTCATGATGGTGATGACCGCCGCCGCAACAGCCACCGGCATGCTCATGCGTATTGGGATCGACAAGCGCCGCATGCAGCTTGCGTTCCAAAGCGACAGAGAGTTCGCGCGGTGAGGATGTCTCCTCGATGCACATGGCCATCACTTCCGCGCCGACGCGCAGATCGTCAACGGCGCCCAGATAGTGGCGGCGCAGACGGCCCTGACGGTCGAAGATCAGGATCGCGGGCGTGCCCTGCAGCTCATAGTCCTGCATGGTCTGCGGCAGGCCATCGCCGTTCGGCTTGTCGTAGGCGACGGGAATGGTGATATCGTTCTCGGCCAGATACGCCTCGACTTTGTCCGGCGACTGCTTGTCGAAATTCTCGAACGCCATATGGAGCCCCAGCACGGTCACTTCATCTTCCGAAAACGCTTCGGCGAGACGCATGGCCTGCGGCAGACCGTACTTCTGCGAGCCGGGGCACAGCATCTGGAACACACAGACGACCACAACCTTGCCCTTCTCGGCCTTCAACGCGCGCGGGTCCTTCGAGTTGATCCAGCGCGAGGCCGAAATTTCGGGAGGGTTTTCGGGATTGAACATTCGTGTCTCCTGGGGACAGTTTCGGACGCGGTCTATAGCACGGCTTCGGGCAGAAAAGAGGGGGGCGAAACGCGCCGCCACAGTCGCCTTCAGTCGCAGCCCCTGGCGGGATCGCGGGGGGCGATTTCCTCCTCGGTGTCGCATCGGAACGTGGCGGCCGGTTTGCAGGCGGCGGCATTTTCCGGTGCATTTTCAGGTGCAAACATCGTGAACGACAGCGGGCAGCCGCGCATGACGTTATACGCCGCCACACAGCCAAGCGCACGGCCCGGCAGTTTGCCAGGGTTGCGGGCGGCATAGCTGACGAAATAGCGATTGAGCCATCGGCTTTCAACGATGCGAACAGCTGCGCCGTTTGCAACCGTGGCTTCGGGCGACTGCGGGGCGTGCGGAGCGCCAAGGACGAAATAGGCCGAAGGTTCACGGAACCCGAGCACCGTCACTGCAGGCGCAATCTCCCCGCAACTTTCGCGCACCGCGGCGGTCAGTGTCTGCGCTGGCCATATCTTCTCGATCGATGGCAGCACGACGGCGAGCAGCGTCACGGCGAAGACGGCAAGCGCCGCCGTGCCTTGCACCACCCACAGCCAGAGCAGTCCCTTCCGCCCGGCATCGGCGCTCATGTAGAACATCGCCGCCGTGGCGGCGATGCCGGCAAGCGCGACCGGGCCCGGCACGGCTCCGGCGAATTTGTAGACAGCGGCGAACAAGCCGAGGGCGAAGAGCGCCGCAAGCGGCGGCCAAGGTATGGCGTGGAACTCGGGCAGCGGCCGCACCGGCATTTCCGGAATGATGCGCGCGACCGCAAGTGCAAACGCCGGAAACATCACCTGCACGGTATACGTTCCAGGCTTCGACGAGACGAGTTCGAGATAGACGATGTAACCGATCATCCAGGCCAGCAGGAAGCGCGCGACACGGTCCGCGCCCCGGTCCTGCCAAAGTGTCCGCACCGCCGGGGCCAGGAGCGCCGTTCCGGGCAGGAAGCCCAAAAGCGCCGCGAGAACGAACGTGCCGGGCCAGGCCTTGAGCTTCATATCCTGCGAGCCGCCAAGCGCCGCCAGAAACTCGCTCCAGCCCATGCCGGCGAAGGGCACGCCGTCTTGATGCCAGCGCACCAGCAGCCAGGGCGCGGCGATGACAAGCGCAATTGGCAGACCGATGAGCGGCAGCGTGCGCTTCAGCCACGACAGATCGCGATCCATGACGAAGAGCGCGATCAGTGTCGCAGCCATGAGGATCGGCGTCTGCAGCGCATTGAGCAGCAAGCCGAAACCGATGGAGATCCACAGCAGCAGCGCCAGCGCGCGCTCATTATCGCCGTCTTTGGCTGCGTAGAGGCGCATCAGCGAAAGCATCGCCACCGTCGCCGGCAGCAGAGCCAGACCTTCGGTGATCGCCAGTTGCGACAAGAGGACCGTGAGCGGCGCCACCGCGAACAGGGCCGCGGCGTAGAGCGGATTGATTCCAAGCGGACGCGCCAGCAGATAGAGCGCCAGAACCGCGAGCGTCACCGCGAGAACGCCTGGTAGGCGGTAGACTGTGATGTTGCTGGCGTTCGCCTCTCCCGCGACCGCAGCTGCGGCGGCCTGCGCCCAGTAGGTGCCGATGGGGCGGAACTGATGCACGGTCTCGCCATAGCGCGGATCGGCAAGCGCACCGCGCTCGACCATGCTGCGCGTCGTTTCCGCGTAGACAATCTCGGTGCGGTCGACGGCGGGCAAGCGGATCGCGCCCGGCAGGTAGACGGCAAGGCACAGCACAACCAATAGCAGCGGCCACATGCGCCGGTTGAACGTCGCGACCTTTTCGCTCGCGCGCGCTAGACTGCGATCTATCGGTGAATCCCCGGCGCTCATGCCGCCCTGCCTTGACACTCTCGATGTTCTGCGGTGATTGCGCACTTCGGAACCGAAAACGCAAGGGGGCGCACAGATGGCTCACACGAAATCCGATACCGCGGCCCGGGCCCGGCTCATCGCCATCGTCAATGCCCGCTCGTTCCAGGAAGGCCCGGAGATGAAGCTCGCTTCCGGCAAGACCTCGACCTTCTATTTCAACATGAAGCCGACGATGCTTGACAGCGAGGGCGCGCACCTGATCGCCACACTGATCCTCGATCAGCTGGATGGCGTGGAAGCCGACCTGATCGGCGGGCTGGAAATGGGCGCGGTGCCCATCGCCTCCGCCGTCACCGCGGTTGCCCACTCCCGCGGCCGCAAGCTGCCGGCATTCTTCGTCCGCAAGCAGGCCAAGGAGCATGGCACCAAGAGCCTGATCGAGGGCCTGGGGCCCGACGAATCCATGGCAGGCAAAAAGGTCGTGATCGTCGAAGACGTGACAACGACGGGCGGCTCGGCCATCAAGGCGGCGGAAGCGATCAAGGCGGCGGGCGCTTCAATCGTCCGCGTCATCACCGTCGTCGACCGTCTTGACGGCGCGGCGGAAGCATTCGCCTCAGCCGGGCTCGACTTCCGCCCGCTGCTGACACTCACGGATTTCAAGGCGTAGTGAATAGCCCCTACACCGCCACCTGGGTTCCGACTTCAACGACGCGGTCGGTCGGTATCTGGAAGTAGGTCGTCGCGTCCTCGGCGCTGCCAGCAAGGCCGATGAACAGCCGCTCCTGCCACTTCGGCATCTCCGACTTCGACGTGATGCGCAGCGACCGCCGCGACAGGAAGAATGAGGCCGAGCTCAGTTCGACGTTGCAGTCCTTGCGCCGCGCATGCTCCAGGATCTTCGGTACGCTCGGCGTTTCCATGAAACCATAGCGGGCGATGATACGGATGAAGTGATCCGACACCTTTTCCACCGTCACGCGTTCATGACGCGGCACGCGCGGCGTATCCTCGGTCTTGATGGTCATGAGGATATTGCGTTCGTGCAGCACGCGGTTGTGCTTCAGATTGTGCATGAGCGAGGTCGGCGCCGCGGTCGGATCGCCGGTCAGGAACACGGCGGTACCCGGCACGCGATGCGGCGGCTTGGTCTCGAGCTTGCGCACCAGCCATTCAAGATCGGCCTCGTTGTTCTTGGTGGCCTTGGCAAGCAGGCGAGACCCGCGCACCCAGGTGAACATGATAAGGCCAAGCGTCGCCGCGATGGTGATCGGGACCCAGCCGCCCTCAAGAAGTTTCAGCACGTTGGCCGAGAAAAACACTTGCTCGATCAAGGCAAACGGTACGATCAGAATCGCGGCCTGCCACATCGGCCACTTCCAGTATTTCCAGATGACGAAGAAGGCCATCAAGCTGTCGATCACCATGGCGGCGGTAACCGACACGCCGTAGGCGGCTGCGAGATTTGACGAACTCTTGAATAGGACGACGGCGGTTGCGACCGCGATGAAGAGGAACCAATTGACGCGCGGCATGTAGATCTGCCCGGCCATGCTTTCTGACGTGTGGCGGATCTCGAAGCGGGGAACGAGGCCGAGCTGCACAGCCTGACGCGTCAGCGAGAACGCGCCGGTGATGACGGCCTGACTGGCGATGACGGCGGCGATGGTCGACAGGATCACCATCGGGATCAGCGCCCACTCTGGATAGAGCCGGTAGAACGGATTTTCCAGTGCGCTGGCGTCGTTCATCACCAGGGCGCCCTGGCCGAAATAGTTGAGCAGCAGGGCCGGCAGGACGAGGCCGAACCACGACACCTGAATGGGACGGCGGCCAAAGTGGCCGAGGTCGGCATAGAGCGCTTCAGCACCCGTGGCCGCAAGAAACACCAGACCCATGATGGTCAGGCCGATGACACCGTGCTGCGCCACGAATGCGATGCCGTACCAGGGGTTCAAGGCGTTCAGCACCGCCAGATTGTCGGCAATGTGCATGAGGCCGCCCAGTGCCAGCACCACAAACCATACCAGCGTGATGGGGCCGAAGTAGGCGGCCACCCGGTCCGTGCCGCGCGACTGCATCCAGAACAGGATGGCGAGAATGACCAGCGAGATCGGCACCACCGCCGATTCGAATGCGGGGGTTACAAGTTTCAGACCTTCGACGGCGCCGAGCACCGAGATGGCAGGTGTGATGACCGAGTCGCCGTAGAAGAACGAGGCGCCAGCAACACCGAGTGCAGCCAATAGCGGGGTACTGCGTTTGGCAACAGATTGACCGAGCGCCATCAGCGCAAACGTGCCGCCCTCGCCCTTGTTGTCGGCCTTGAGCAGAATTAGCACGTATTTGCAGGTGACGATGAGCACCAGAACCCAGACGATGAGCGACAACACGCCGAGCGCCGTTTCATCGATGGGAAGCTTCTTGTGCACTCCGGCGTGGATTGCTTCTTTGAAGGCGTAGAGCGGGCTGGTGCCGATGTCGCCGAAGACGACCCCGATGGAGCCAAGCGCCAACGCCCAGAACTTATCGTTGTGGTGGCCATCCGCGGCGCTGTGATCGCCAGCTTGATTGCCCTTTTGGGTCTGTGCCATCCGGCACCTCGCCTCTGAAAAGCTGCGTTGCAGCAAAGTGGGCGGGGTTTACTCCTGACCCAAGCCGTTGCAAAGCGGCAAAATCGCACGTTCAGTCAACGAAAGGGGATTGACAATCTTGCAACTACGCTGCGGCCGACTTGATTTTGCCGCTGCGTTTCAAGACCCTGACGGTCCGGCACTGTGTGGCCGTCGAGCCCCGCGAAGCGAAGCGGGAAACACAAGAGGGATCTGCCTGAGACTGTTATCCATACAGCCAATGGTATCGGACCGGAGGCGGCCGCAGCTCACTTCCTGGCGCACCACGCCAGATTGCGGGTCTGCAGCGATCCGCCATCGACGAAATAGAGCATGTCGAGACCGCCCGATGTATCGGCGAAGCTGACGACGAGATCATAGTCGCCGACCGCGAGCAGATTGCTGAATTGCACCCGTAGGTGGTCCGGCACCCGGCCCGGCCCGACACGGGCTTCAAAGGTTGCGACCGGATCCGTGTGCCCGCCATTGACGCACAGCGTCAGCCAGCGGCCACTGTTGAGCGCCACAAACGTTTCAGAGCGCAACTGCTGCCATGCCTTCGCGCCCAGCTGATGGACCGTCTGCCAGTTGGCGTCGGCAGGACGCTCCAGCGCCTTGCGCTTTTGATGCTCGAAATTCGGCGAGAACTGATAGAGCAGGTACAGCAGCACCCAGGCGGGGATGATGAGCGACGCGGCGAGCGCGCCGATCAAGACCCAGGTCTTGCGCGGAATTTGAATTTCGCGGCCGTGAACGCTCGCTGCCATATCCGCGACCTTCAAACGGTCGGGCATCGACCCGCAGCCTGAGCAAATCCGAGATGAGCATTCATGTCCAGCGGGACGTGAGCGATGAGGGCTTGGATGATTACTTCTCCATCGCCTCCAGTTCGTCGATCATGCCTTCGATGACCTTGAGGCCCTTCGACCAGAAGGCCGGGTCGCGCGCATCGAGACCGAAGGGTGCCAGCATTTCCGAGTGGTGCTTGGAGCCGCCGGCTTTGAGCATGTCGAAGTATTTGGCGACAAAGCCCGGATGCGCTTCCGCGTAAAGACCATAGAGCGAATTCACCAAGCAGTCGCCGAAGGCATAGGCGTAGACATAGAACGGCGAGTGGATGAAGTGCGGGATATAGGTCCAGAACACTTCATACCCGGGCTTCAAGGCGATCGCCGGGCCCAAGCTTTCGGTCTGCACTTCGAGCCAGATGGCATTGATGCGATCAGACGTCAGCTCGCCCTTGCGGCGCTCCTCGTGCACCTTGCGCTCGAACGTGTAGAACGCGATCTGACGCACGACCGTGTTCAACATGTCCTCGACCTTGGAGGCGAGCATCGCCTTTTTCTCGCGCTTGTCCTTGGCTTCAGCCAGCAGCGCGCGGAAGGTGAGCATCTCACCGAACACGGACGCCGTCTCCGCCAGCGTCAGCGGCGTCGGCGCCAGCAACGGACCCTGGGCGCGGGCAAGCATCTGGTGCACGCCGTGGCCTAATTCGTGCGCCAGCGTCATCACATCTCGCGGCTTACCGAGGTAGTTCATCATCACATAGGGATGCACGCTCGGCACGGTCGATGCGGAGAACGCCCCCGGCGCTTTGCCGGGCTTGACCGGTGCGTCGATCCAATTCTTGTCAAAGAACTCCTTGGCGATCGAGGCCATCTCCGGCGCGAAGTTGCCGTAGGCGTCAAGTACGATCTTCTCCGCCTCATTCCAGGCAATGATGCGCTCGGGCTTTTCGGGCAGGGGCGCGTTGCGATCCCAGTGGTTGAGCTTCTTCTTGCCGAGCCACTTGGCCTTCATCGCATAGTAGCGATGCGACAGCTTGGGATAGGACGCGCGCACACTTGCGACCAGTGCATCGACGACAGGGGCCTCCACCCGGTTCGCGAGGTGGCGGCTGTCGGCGACATCCCTGAAATTGCGCCAACGGTCCGAAATCTCCTTGTCCTTGGCGAGCGTGTTGGTGATGAGGGTGAAGAGCGGCAGGTTGGCCTTGAATACCTTGGCAAGTGCGTCTGCGCCGGCCTTGCGCTTCTTCTCATCCGGGTCCGAGAGTAGATTAAGCGTCGGCTCAAGCGACAACGGCTCTTTCACGCCTTTGACGGTGAAGCGCAAGGCCGACATCGTCTCATTGAAAAGCCGGTTGAAGGCGCCGCGGCCGGTCTGGCTCTTTTCGGTGAAAAGCGTTTCAAGCTTCTCATCGAGCTGATGCGGCTTTTCCTTGCGCAGATCGCGGAACCAGGGCGCGTAGCGCTTCAGATCCTTGTGAGCCAAAGCGGCTTCGAGCGCAGCGTCGTCGATTTGATTGAGTTCGAGTTCGAAAAAGATCAGGTCTGTGTAGACCTTGGTCAGCGCCTCGGAGACGTCGGCATTGAATTTGGCGCGCGCCGGGTCTGACTGGTTCTGCGTGTAGTAGAGGCCCGAGTACGAACCGAGCTTGCCGACGAGATCGCACAGCTTTTCGAATTCCTTGACCGCGACTGCGAGCTTGGCGCCATCCTGGCCCAGCGCAACGAGCTTGCCTTGATAGGCGAACTTGATGCGGGCCGCTTCCTTGGCGGCGGCCTCAAGATCGCGCTGCACCGCCGGGTCGTCCGGACTTTTGTAGAGATCGCTTAGATCCCACTCCGGCATGGTGCCGAGTTCGCCCTTGGCGGACGACGGAGCGGACTTCGCGGCAGCGGTGGGCGCAAGTATTGTCGTGAACGTGGTTTCAAAGGACATAAGTCGCCTCTGGGCAAGGTTTCGGCCGCGAGAGGTATCACAGAGCCGCTGCCGAAGAAATGTGCTCCCCAAAGGAAATTGTCAGAGGCACGTCCACGCTTGCCCCCACGGCGCGCCTAGCCGCGCCGGCACATCGGACCATGACCCCAGTCATGAAAGGCGCTAACCCGACTGACCACCGTCGCCCCCCTCCGCGGTGCGCTTTTGCCAGTTGGCAAGATGATGGGCGAGACGCATTTCGGCTGCCTGAAACTTGGCGATAAACTCCTTCTCGCCCCAGGCGCGCCACAGCGCATAGCCAACGGCCACGCCGAGCAGAAACGACAGGAACAGGTACGACGCCATTTGCGATAACAGGTACATTTTACGATCTCCCAAAGTCCGGCCGACTATGGCCCGCCGGTTGACGTGAACTTTCCTGAAACCTTGAATTCGATCCGGCGATTGAGGGCGAAGGCCTGCGAATTATTGGCCGGATCGTAGGGCTGGCTGGACGAAAACCCTCGCGAAGCAAGCCGCGTGATATCGGCCCCTGCATCGATGAGAGCCTGGCGCACCGTACTTGCGCGAGATTCGGACAGGTTCTGATTATATATGGGATCACCGGTCTTATCGGTGTGCCCCTCGACCGTAACGATGACGCTACCGCAAGCCTGAATGCTGCGGGCCAGCTTCTTGATGAGCGTCAGGCTGTCATCGCTGATCGTGGCGGAGCTTGTCGGGAAGTGTATGACCGACTGCGTCATGATCTCTGCCAGATCGCTTTCGCAACGATCAGCGCGTTCATCGGGTCCCAGGTTCGCATCACGCCCCATTTGGTCAGCGGTCGCAAGCTTGAATTCGGCCTTCTGATTGCCGGACAGACCGGCCGCTTCAATGGCCTCGTAGTTTCCTGCCAGCGGTCCGGCTGACTTTGCCGAAATCCGAGTGGAAGGGACGCCGCGCTCAATCAGCCGGTCACGCAATGCCTCCGCCCGTTGCAGCGGCAGTGCGCGATTGAACAGACTGTCGCGCCTGCTGTCGGCGTAGCCATGAACGATGACGAATTTGTCCGAACACGCGAGGACCGCCGCCGCGAGCCTGTTCAACTCGGTGTCATAAATTTCCTCCACGTCAAAGCGCTGACTCGCGAAATGGATCCTGGTACTTTCGATCATCGCCAGATCCTGAGGCGTGCATTCACTCGCTGCCGCGTCCACGGGCGCCGGCACGGCGCCGACGTCCTCGGCGGAGGGCGCCGTTGCAGGACTCTCGGCGGCTTCAAAGGTTGGATCTTGCTGCGCGTCGATCGCCGCGACAGCCTGCTCCATCGCCGGGCTCACCGGCGCCAGCGCCGCCGCTCCGGCCCCTACTTCCCCATCATCCGCGTTGTCCGCGGGGAGAACTGGCTCCGGTGCGGCCTGATCGGCCACTGCCGCCACGGGCTCCGCCGCCGCCTGTTCGGCGGCGCGCGACGCTTCGGCCTCGGCAGCCTTGGCTGCGTCGCCGGCAATTGTTTGGATGTCAGCGGCAACTCCGGCTAGGTCCTCACTCTTCGCAGTCTCTGCCTGCGCCGCTGCCAAAGGCCGGACAACCGTCTGATTGTCGATCTGCGAAACAATGCCGGGAAAACCCGTGACGGTGGCCAGTGCTTCGCGCACGCCCGTATAGGCGGCCAACCTCTGCGCTTCATCGGGCGCGTCTCCAACGACGACGCCGCGATCTCCCTCAACTTTGAACTTCGCCCACACGAAACCCGATTTCTTCAACGACTCGTTGCCCTGGTATTCGGCTTCGGCCACGAACCAAGGGCCAAGACCACTGAGACTCAAGGCACCCCAGCAGAACAGAGCGAACAGCGCTCCGCCAAGCACCGCACGTTGCAGCAGGCAGGTGAAGCAATACTGGGGCTTGGCGTTTGCGCCAGCCAATTGAAACGCTTCAGCGGCGGCACTCTCCTTCCGTTCCGCCTCATCACCCCTCCAGCCGGCGTTGCGGCCGGTTATGCTCCAATAGACCAGTGCCGACAGACTCCCTACCGCAACAATGCGGAGGCCGGAAAGCGCGCCGTTGGCGAACGCCGCGGACGTCAACGGCTCCCCGAGCGCGGCCAGATATGAGCCGAAGATCGTGACCAGCACTCCAAAGCCTATGTGAGCTGCGGCGTGACGCAGCCGCATGATCTCGACAATCGCCGCGGCGGCGGCAGCCGGAGCAAATCCATAGACGAACGTACTGACGAAAAGAGCCGAAAAATCCGACAGCAATGATACTTCCGTCAATCCGAATATCGAGAATGCGCTCCGGACAACGGCAGCCGTGGCGCACGCGGCCAGGAGGCCGATTGCTATGCTGATCAGACGGACGTTCATGATGGCCGCGCCTTGATTGGCCCGGCGGCTATGACCTCGCAGGATGCGCAGATGAACTCTGCACGATGCCGACTGCGAAACCGACTAAGCCCCCGGAGCTTGTTTGAAACTGATGAAAACAAGCTGCGGAAATTGTCGGCATATTTGTGTCATTCGAGCAGTCCGAATATTTTTTCTGGAAATGGGAATAATATCTGGAAATGCTCGTTGTGTTTCTTTCGAGCACGCGGTCGTGGAAAATGCGACCGCTCTCTCAAGCACCCCGATAGTGGCGCCACATACGCTGGAACGTCTGATGCACTTCCGCGTAGGGCCGGTCCATGACGTCCAATGGAATGCGGATGCGATTACCCTTGCGCAGCGACCAGGGCAGCCGCATCAACCGGCGCAGTAACGGCCGCTGACGCCAATCGGCCAGCAGGGCTTCCGTCAGCGGCGCCTTCAGTGTCAGCATCATGTCGTGACAGGGGACGCCGCGAACATCGACCGGCTGCACCTCGATCGTCTCTATTGCACTCCACTGGATGAGCCCCAGACCTTCGATGAAGAGGCCGTATTGCCCGGCCCCCAGCCTTGGCTTGCCGGTTTCGAGCAGCGGGATGTTGTAGAACGCGTAGGCCGCCGGCGCGACGGCGAGTGCGCTGAGCAGCGGAATGTCCTTCACCACACCGGCGGCGAAAAAGAGCACCGCGACGACGGCGACGAGATACACCGGAAACGACAAATCCTCGCGCTCATACGCGACGGTATAGCCGACGATTTCGTTGTCCGTGACCGAAGTTTGGGCTTTCATGCGTAAGGCCTGATAATGCATCCGCCGCGACGGCTAGTGAGTGTCACGAGCGGATTAAGTCGTACCTTAAGCAACGGTTCGGCGCGTTGCAAAGCTGCGCGGAAAGTCAGCAGCGCGATCACTCGTTACGCATTTCTCGCATCCCCTCCCGCCAGCAAGAGACCCACGATAAACCGCGCCAAACATAGAATTCGTAACCCCCAATTCACACAGTCCCATTCCGATACGCACAAAAAAGCACCAAGCCTAAACCTTCCGTTTACCCTTGTCGGGCAATCTCAGCCCCGTTGCGTAAGTGGTTGGTGGCCGTGTGTCCGATCCTGGATCACGGCGGGGCAGTTGCCTCAAACCAGCCGCGTGTCAGTTCAGTCGAGTTCGCGTGTCCATGTCCAAGCGTGTTTTGATCGTCGATGACGATCCTGCCCAGCGCCGTATCCTCGAAGAGATGATCAAGCGTCTCGGCTTCGAGACCAAGTCGTGCGGTTCGGGCGACCAAGCTCTCCAGATCCTCGAAGGCGACGAGCGGACCTCGATTGCTCTTGTCCTTCTCGACCTCGTCATGCCCGGCGTCGACGGCATGGCGGTGCTCGACCGCGTCGGCAGCAAGGCCGGCACGCCCCCCATCATCGTCCAGACCGCCCACGGCTCGATCGAAACCGCGATCAACGCCATGCGCGCCGGCGCCGTCGACTTCGTCGTCAAGCCGGCCTCGCCCGAACGTCTCGACGTCTCGATCAAGAGTGCGCTCAAAATCGAAGCGCTTGCGGGTGAAATCAACCGCATCAAGAAGAAAGTCGAGGGAACGCTCACCTTCTCCGATCTCGTGCTCCGCGGCGAAGCCATGCAGCGCGTGATCACGCTCGGCAAACGCGCCGCGGCGTCTCACATCCCCGTACTCATCGAAGGTGAATCGGGCGTCGGCAAGGAATTGATTGCCCGCGCCATCCAGGGCGAGAGCGAACGCGCCGGAAAGCCTTTTGTCACAGTCAACTGCGGCGCGATCCCGGAAAACCTGGTGGAATCGATCCTGTTCGGTCACGAGAGGGGTTCGTTCACCGGCGCCGTCGATCGCCGCATCGGCAAATTCCAGGAAGCCGACGGCGGCACGCTGTTCCTCGACGAAGTCGGCGAACTGCCGCTCGACGCCCAGGTAAAGCTACTGCGCGCGCTGCAGGAAGGCGAGATCGATCCGGTCGGCTCGAAAAAGCCGGTCAAGGTCAACTTCCGCCTCATCTCGGCGACCAACCGCGACATGATTCAGCAGGTCAAGGACGGCAAGTTCCGCGAAGACCTGTACTATCGCCTGAACGTGTTTCCGATCTTCGTACCGCCGCTGCGCGAGCGCATCGAGGACGTGCCGGAGCTGGTGCGTCACTTCATGGCCCGCTTCGCCGCCGAAGAAGGCAAGCGCGTCTCCGCCATCAGCGATTCCGCGATGCGCATGCTGCAGGCCTATACCTGGCCGGGCAACGTCCGCCAGCTCGAGAACGCTGTGTTCCGCGCCGTGGTTCTTGCCGATGGTGCTGAGCTCTCCGTCTCGGAATTCCCGCAGATCGCCGCTCACGTCGAGGGCTTCGACGCGGAAATTCCCGCAGCGCCGACCACGCTGCAAAAGCAGCCTGCCTACACGGGCCCAGCGCTTCTCGGCGCCGAAAATACCGTGCCGCAGACGATTGAAGTCAGGACCACGGGCTCGGGCTTTTCGCTCGGCATCCCCGCGGTTGCCGCCGACGGCGAGATCCGCCCGCTCGAAGCGATCGAAGCCGACATGATCCGCCTGGCGCTCGGGCGCTATCGCGGCCACATGACGGAAGTCGCCAAGCGGCTCAACATCGGCCGCTCGACCCTCTATCGCAAAATGCAGGAATACGGGCTCGAGCCGCGCCCGAATTGATCAGACGAATTTGCAGTCCGCCGCATGAGTATTGCGTAGCGGCGGATTGCGAAGCGTGCGGGGCGGGTCCGGTGGGACGGTCGCGCGCGCAGCGGGAGAGCTTTGCCGTCCCACCACCAGTTCAGCGCCCTTAGTGAACTCCTGATACGATTCCTGATGGCGTTGGGAGTAGCGCCCCCCGCTCTGCTCCAGCAAAGGCCCCGGTCTCAAACCGGGGCCTTTGTGTTTCCAGACCTCAGTTTCGCTATCAGCGCCGTGCCCGCTTTTCGCAGGCAAACGCATTGGCGCCGGTTGACATGCGGGACGTGTTACCCGGGCACAGGCAGATAAAGCTGCCCGCATCGGCACTTGTTTCGCGGATCATGCCGCCCTCGCACACCGGGCGGACCGCGGCCGCAACACTGGCACCGTCGACCTCAAGCGCTGCCGGGACGAGTTGGGCGCTCTGTTTGTCGGGCTCGACGGTGATGCGCGGCGCCGGTTTATCGGTGCTCTGCGCCGGCTCTTTGAATTCATCGTCTGCCTTGGACACGGACACGCGGGACTTTGCAGCGGCCGGCTTTTTCGTGTTGGCCTTCGCCGGTTTCGATTCAACTACGGCCTGGGCTTGATCATCACGGCAGTCGAGCTTCAACGGCACGGCAATCGCCTTTTCGTGGGTCTGCCGGTCGCCGTAGTAGTCCGGGTTGTCTTTGATCCCTTCAGGCGGGGCGACGCGATCGTAATTGACCCAGGAGAACGTGAACCGTCCGGTCGTGACGCGCCAAAGGACGGTCACGGTCATGTTAGCCGGGCGGTGCTGGCCCTGACCGGTGGCCGAACCGCAAGCGGCCGCCGCATTCTGTGCGAGAATACCATTGCCATCGATGCGAAACTCAAAGTCCCCAGTGGTCGCAAGCCTGGAAACCGGAGCCGTACCCGAAAGGCCGGCGCCCGTCACAGGTGTCCCATGTCCAGCATCCTTGATCTCAAGCTCGGAAGCGACGATCCGCTCGGCGCTCGAACCTTGGTCGAGTTCAGCCGCCAGATCGGCATTCAGCCGGATCATGCTGGCATCGTCGAGTGTATAGCGTCCCTGCTTGCGCACGAGGGTAAGATGCCTGCCATTCGCCTCAAGCGCTTGTGCCGTTGCGGTCAGCGTCACATCCTCTGAAGCCATTGCCGCGGAAAGCGATGCCAGCGGGGTTGCAACAACCACAGCGGCGAGTGTCAGCAGCTTGTTCATGGGGCGCAGGCTCCACAACCCTGAAACATGTATCGACCGGCTCAAATTGCCGTCCTTGGCACGTTGGTCGCCGCCGTCGCGTCGAAGGTTCAAATCCGCTCTCAAGGCGAGGCAAACTTAACCATCGCCAAGCTAGGCTTATTCCCAGCAGTCAGTGTGCCATGCGGCGCAGTTGTGCGCGGTTCAAGCCGTGCATACGCCACCAAGGCGGCCATTTAGCGTCGTGTTCTGGCAACAGTTTCGCCATAGCGCCATGCGATCCCGCTGGTCAGGGCCGGCGGCAAAGGTTAATGATGCAGATGTGGGCCGGCTCAGTTCAGCCGAGGGAAAGGTCTTGTACGATGCGTCCTTTGCGGCGGCTGATCGTCAGTGTGGCGTGCGTATTGGCCGGGAGCCTGCCGGCCATCGCCGTGGAGCCCGATGACCTCCCCTGGGAAGACCTGAATAACCCGGGCATCCAGGATACAAATACCGGCGACGCCGACCCCGCAGATCCGATCGGCAATCTCATCAATCAGACCACGCCCGACGCAGAAACCGCGGCGACCCCGAGCGATGTCGATAACGACCGGCTGGAGGCGCTGAAGCCGCTGCTTGAGCCCTCCCCTGCGGTCGCAGCGCCGGCCGCGACACCTGATGCGCCCACGGCTCCCGCGCCGGAGACCAAGACGGTCATGAAGCCGCAACCGCCGGAGCCTCCGGAACCTCCGGCCATCGCGCCGCTGCCTCAGGCTCAGCCCGCGCCAGCCACCGCGCAGGGACAATTCCAGCCGGCGCAGTCTGCTCCAGCAGCCCCTGCGCAACCGGCCGTACCATTGGCTGCTCCGCCGGCAACGGCACCTGTGCCGGCCGCCATAGAGGCGCCCCCGGCGCAGATGGCGACACCCGCAGCGCCGCAGCCCGCACCTCCGGCGACCGCGCCTGCGGCGCAGCCGGCCCCGGACGCTCCCGCGACGGTTGAAGCCGCGCCGCCAGCGGAAACGCCGGTAGCGGCGCCCGCGCCGTTGGCCACGCCTTCTGCTTCGCAACCTGATCCCATGGCCGTGGCACAACCCGTCCAGCCGGCGCCAGCGGCACCCCCCGCCGCGGACCAGCCTGCGGCGGCCGCGACCGCCGCGGCAACGCCCGCGGACGGCAAGATCTATCTGCCGCTCAAGCGCTATTTTGAAGCCAACGCCGAAGCGCAGCTCAAGATCTTTGACGCTGCCGATCGCTCTGCCCTCGTTCAATTTTACGATGCACGCATGGGCGAAGCGATGTGGGTGACGAAGTCAGGCTTTAACCCGGCAGGCCAATCGTTGATCGACGAGATCGGCAAGGCCAGCGACTGGGGTCTTAGTTCCGACGACTACAAGGTGCCCGGCCTGACACGCATCGGCGAAGGCGCGTTCAGCGAGGACGATCTGGCGGATGCGGAAATCAAGCTGTCGCTTGTCGCGATGGAATATGCCCGCCACGCCCGCGGCGATCGCATCGACACTCCTGCCGAGCAGTTATCGTCCTATATTGACCGCAAGCCGCAACTGATCGAGCGTCCCAAGCTGCTCGAAGCGCTGGTCGCCGCGCCCGACAAGGCCGCCTACCTGCGCGGCCTGCATCCCCAACACCCGCAGTTCGAGCGCTTGCGCCAGAAGCTTATTGCGCTGCGCACGAACACCGAAGAGGAGTTTGAGAAAATTCCCGACGGGCCTAAGATCACGCCGGGAAAATCGCATTGGCAGATCGGTCTCATCCGTAAGCGGCTGAAAGTGCCGACGCCGGGATTGAAACCCGATGGCACGGCGGCCGATGCAAATTTTTATGACCGCGCCCTGGCTGACGCCGTCGTGCGCTTCAAGGAGGGGGCCCAGGTCACACCCGTCAACACCACGATAACGCCGGATCTGCGCAAGGCGCTCAACGTCGACAATCGCGGCGATGAGCGCAGCCTGCTCGCCAACATGGAAGCCTGGCGCTGGATGCCGGACGACCTCGGCGCACTCCACATCTTCGTCAACGTGCCCGAGTTTCTGGTCCGTGTCGTCAAGGACAGCACCATCATCCACGAGGAACGCGTGGTGACCGGGCGGCCGGAAACGCAGACGCCGATCTTTTCCGACATGATGCGCACCGTGGTGTTCCAGCCCGACTGGAAGGTGCCGGAGTCGATCAAGATCAACGAACTGCTTCCGAAGCTGCGTGCGGGTTCAAACCCGATCGAGAGCCAGGGTCTCGTCATCAAGCGCAATGGGCGCACCATCGACGCTTGGGATGTGGACTGGAACCGCCAGGACATTCGCAATTACTACGTCTATCAACCGCCCGGTGATTCCAACGTCCTCGGCGTCGTCAAGTTCCTGTTCCCCAATAAGCACTCGGTCTACCTGCACGATACGCCGTCGAAGCGGCTGTTCAACGAGAAGGTGCGGACCTTCAGCCACGGCTGCATGCGTGTCAGAAATCCAGTGCGCCTCGCCGAAGTCATCATGGCCGAGGACAAAGGCTGGGAAGCCGATCAAGTGCGCGAGTTGGTTTCATCGGGCCCAGAGGACAACGACATATCCCTCGACAAGCCGATCCCCGTTCATGTCACGTATTTTACGTACTGGGTGACGGATAGTGGCGAACTCAAGAAGTTCGGCGACGTCTATGGCCACGAGCAGCGCATCAAGCTCGGCCTGGAAGGCCGCTGGGGCGAGATCGTCAAGAACCGCGACCATCTGCTGCCGCCGCAGAGCGCACCGGTGGCCCGTGGGCGCGACGACTGGGGCGATTCAGAACCGGCCCCGCGCTTGCGCTCCTATTCGCGTCCGCAGCGCTATACCTACCGGCAGGAACCTCGCTATCAGTACCTCTCGCCGCCCAAGCCACAATACGCCCCGCCCGCAAAGAAGCGGGTCAAAGGCGTCGGCGACATGATTAGCGATATACTGGGCGGCTTCTGACCAGCCACAAAATCATCGTCATAACCGGCCCGCGGGACATCCCTGCGGGCCGGCTTTATGCCGGACCGAGCCTTCCCGCCCCTTTTTCGCCCATTAGCCGTCGTTCTCTACCCGTAAAGGGTGGTTACCAAGCTTTAAGGGTTCGGGGTTAACCATCTTGGGTCCGGCGCGGGAACGTCAGTCCTAGGATGCGTAGTCGAGATGTTGTAGGGATCGGGGGATCTTCGTGGCCTCACGGCGTTTAGGGGCACTGTCGGCATTTGTTGCGCTTGCGGCCTGCGCAGGACTTTCGTCCGATCGCATCGTCGCCGCCGGCAATGGCGACCGCACGATTTCTTTCTATCACATCCACACCCAGGAACGTCTGACCGTCACCTACAAGAAAGGTGGCAGCTACGATCCCGACGCACTCAAGAAAATCAGCTGGATCTTGCGCGATTGGCGCAAGAACGAAGCGACCACGATGGCTCCCGCGACCATCGATCTTGCCTGGGAAATGCATCAGGAACTCGGCTCGCAGGAGCCGATCCACATCATCTCCGGCTACCGCTCACGCGGCACCAACGAGATGCTACGCCGTACCGTAGGCGGCCAGGCGAGCCAGAGCCAGCACATCACCGGCAAGGCCATCGACATTTCCTTTCCCGACGTGCCTTTGAAACGGATGCGGTATTCAGCGCTGATCCGCGAGCGTGGCGGCGTCGGCTACTATCCGACCTCGGGCATCCCGTTTATTCACATCGATACGGCGCGCGTGCGCTCGTGGCCGCGGCTGCCGCGCTATGAGCTTGCACTTCTGTTCCCGGAAGGACGCTCCAAGCATATGCCCGCCACCGGCGGGCCGATCTCGAAATCCGACGTAAATGTTGCCAAATCCAAGCACTTCGAACTTTCGTTGCAGATCGCCCAGTTCTGGAAAGATCGCTTCTCGCGCAAGGCGGGTACAGCCGTTGCGTCGGCGGACCCAGCACCGGCCAAGAGCTTCACCGTCGCCTCCCTTACCGGCACTGCACCCGCATCCTCGGCGCTGAAGGCCGCGCAGAACGCAAACGCTCCACAGCTTGAATGGCGCGCGACACCGCAGGCACCCGGCCGCGAGACGGAAAAGGTCGTCCAGTTGCCCAAGCAGGTCGCCTCGCTGACGCCGACGGCCATGCCGGTGCAGAAGCCGAAGCTCGTTACCGAGCCGAAGATTGTGGATCGCCCCTCCAGGTTCACGCCCAATCCATCGACGGCCGACCGCAGCAAACTCGCCGCGCTCGCGCAGAAGGCGGCTGACATGCCGATGCCCAAACTCGTGGCAGGCCCGGCGCCGGCCGTCAGGCCGCAGAAGGCCTTGGCTGCCGTCGCCCTGAAGGATGAACCTGCGGCCTCCCCGGTGCCGGCGCAGAAGGGTCCACTGCTAGCGGCACTGATGCCGGAGAAGATGGTCAACAGCATCACCGACATGGATCCTGAGACGGTCGGCAACGGCTGGGCGCAGGCGCCGGAGTTCGACGAGGATCACCCTGAGGAACTCGCCTACCGCCCCTTCCCGCTCGCGCCGATGCTGAGCGACACGGTGACGGGGCTCGATCCGGAAGTGACGAAGCTCGAACATCCTGACGTCGCCAAGACGCTCGACATGATCGACGATATCGGCGCCGTCGCACCGATGAAACTGCGCCCCGGCCAGCAAGTGGCGCAGGTGCTGTGGGCCCAGCAGTTCCAAGGCAAGGCCGTGCATCTTGATGCCTTGAAGGAACTGGACAGACATCCGGCTGCAACCAGCATTCAGAGCCGGCTTGTTCAGACCAGCAACCGCTAGCGGACGGCTATCGGATCAGCGGCGGAACACGGCCACCGCTTCCACGTGCGCCGAATACCGGAACTGATCGATGGGCGTCACGCTCTCAATGGCGTAGCCGCCATCGACGAGGATGCGCGCGTCGCGCGCCAGCGTCGCCGGATTGCACGAGATCGCCACGACGGTCTTCACCTTTGAACGCGCGATCATGCGCGCCTGAGCCTCCGCGCCCGCCCGCGGGGGATCGAACACCACGGCATCGAAATCCTTGAGTTCCAGGGGCGACAACGGCTCGCGGAAGAGATCCCGGCGGATGACGGTGATTGGCTTCAAACCGCGCGCCGTCTTCACCGCCTTGGCAATGGCCTCTACCGCCTCGGGCTCACTATCGGCCGCAAACACCTTTGCCCGCCCGGCAAGCCGGAAAGTAAAGGCGCCGATGCCGCAAAAGAGATCGGCCACCGATTTGGATTTGCCGGCTGCCGCCAGCATCACGCCAGCCATGGCGTCTTCTGCCGCCGCCACCGCCTGAATGAAGGCGCCCGGCGGTGGTTGCACATCCACAGTGCCGAATGTCAGTTCCGGTGCCAGCGATGCGAATAGAGGATCGCGGCCGATGCTGAGGCGGGCGATGCGCGCCCTTTCGGCCAACGAAGCCAGATACGTGCGCAATTCCGCCGTCAATTCCCGCTCGACATCTGCAATGGCGACGTCGAGCCCGCCATTGGTCATTGTCACGTTGACCCGCGCCTCGCCTTTGCGCGGCATGAGCGGCGCGACGAGAGCGCGTAGCGCCGGCAACGCCGAAACGATGGCGGGCTCCAGCACCGGACATTCGGCCAGATCGACAAGCTCGTGCGATGCAGCCTCGTGATAGCCGAGCATCGTACCGGCGCTCGTGCGGCGCGCGCTGAACGTCGCACGGCGGCGCAGTCCATTCGGCTCGATGAGGTCGCCGATGTTCGCTTCGAGCCCGCGAGCCGAGAATGCCGCGGCAACGCTCGCGCGCTTCCATGCGCGATAGAGCGATGGCGCGACGTGCTGTACGGCGCATCCGCCGCATCTGCCGAAGTGCCGGCAGACCGGCGGCACGCGATCGGGCGAGGCGGCCTCGATCGCGACCAGTCGCGCACGGCCGGCGCCTTCCGGTTCAATGGTGACGCGCTCGCCGGGCAAGGTGTACGGCACAAAAACCTGTCCGCCACCAGCTTCAGCCACGCCATCGCCCTGGGCGCCCAGTCGCGCGATCGTCAATTGGTGCCGGTGGGACTCGCTGTCAGTCATCGCGCCGAGCTCCGATCAAATATTCCTCGTTGCCCGATCCACCCAAGATCGGTGACACGATCGGCTCCAGGACGCGCCAGCCTGGCTGCGCGGCGAGGAACGCTGCGACAGCATCAATCGCCGCCTTGCGGGCTGCTGCGTCTCTGACGATGCCACCCTTGCCAACCAGCGATGGCCCGACCTCGAATTGCGGCTTGATGAGCGCAATGAGCGAGCAGCCCGGAGCGGAAAGGCGGAGCGCGGGAGGAAGAACTTTTGTCAGCGAAATGAAACTCACGTCGGCGACGATGACACCGGCAGCATCGGGGATCATGTCCCGGGTGAGGGTACGTGCGTCCCGCTGCTCGATGGCGGTGATCCGGGGATCCGACAGCAGTGAAGGATGAAGCTGCGCGGTGCCGACGTCGACGGCATACACCTTGTGCGCGCCACGCTGCAGCAACACTTGGGTAAAGCCGCCCGTCGATGCGCCGATGTCGAGCGCGATACGGCCTTCAACCGGCAGGCGAAAATGATCGAGCGCGGCGACCAGCTTTTCCGCACCGCGCGAGACAAATGCGGGCGCTTGATCTGAAACCGTCAGGCGTGACGTAACATCGATCTCCCGGCTCGGCTTTTCGCACACCGCGCCATCGACACTGACGAACCCCCTTTGGATCAGGTCTCGGGCACGCGAACGCGTGGGCACAAGCCCTGAGGCAACCAGTCTTGTGTCGAGGCGTTCCTTGCCCATATCTTCAAAGTTCGCAAACTTGGGGGCTATACTCGGTCGGGCGTGATCGAGCCGACCTTATGGAAGGTGGCTCGATGCGGCGCAACCCCGGTCAGACCTCTTCTAAGGGCACACAAGTCAGGAGATTACCGCATGAACCGCCGAGACGCCTTGCTCACCCTGTCGGCCGCAGCTGCGCTGGCCGCAGCGCCCCGCTTTGCCGGCGCAGCATTGGCAGAGGAAACCAAGGCGGAAGCATTTACCCTGCCCCCGCTCGGCTATGCTTACGAGGCGCTGGAGCCGCATATCGATACCGCGACCATGAAGGTCCATCACACCGGCCACCACGCGGCTTTCATCAAGGCGCTGAATGAACTGGCGCCGAAGGTCGAAGGCCTAGCCACCAAACCGATAGCTGAAGTGCTCGGTAATCTTGCGGGCGTTCCAGATGAACACCGCACCAAGGTCCGCAACAACCTGGGCGGACATTTCAATCACTCGCTCTATTGGGACTTGATGACGCCAGGCGGCGCCAAGGAGCCCTCCGGCGATTTGAAGAGCGCGATCGACGGCGCCTTCGGCTCGACCGAGAAACTGATGGAAGAAGTGAACAAGGCAGGTCTTGGCCGCTTCGGATCGGGCTGGGCGTGGCTTGTTGTCGACAAGGACAAGAAGCTCGCCGTGATCAACACGCCCTATCAGGACACCCCGCACATGGATGCCGGCGCGAAGCCCGTGATTGGCGTCGACGTATGGGAGCACGCCTATTATCTCAAACATCAAAACAAGCGCGCCGACTATCTGAAGGCATGGTGGAACGTCGTGAATTGGGATAAGGCGGCGGCCAACTTCAAGGCGGCATCCGGCTGACACCAGCCCCTTCGGGCAGCGCCGGGGGGATCAAACCCGGCCGCGGGCCGGATCTGCGACGTCTCGCACCCTTCGCTACAGCAAACCCGGCGCGGCGATGCGCAGCCTCGATATTGTTGAGAAACAACTCCGCGGTTCTCTGCCAGCTGAAGCGCAATCCGTGCTCACGGGCGCTGTCGCGAGACAGCTTCAGCGCCTTGAGCGCGGCGGCCCCAAGGTCCCGATCAATCGCGCCGTTTACGCCATCGTCGAGGATATCAATCGGACCGGTGACGGGGAACGCCGCAACCGGCACACCGCACGAGAGCGCTTCCACAATGACGAGACCGAAGGTATCGGTCAGACTCGGAAAGATGAAGACATCGGCCGATGCATAGGCGCTGGCCAGATCCTCGCCCGTCTTTGTGCCGGTAAAGAGCGCGTCGGGATAGGTCTCCTGCAGCGCCGCGCGGTGCGGGCCATCGCCAACGACGACCTTGCGCCCCGGCAGCCGCAGCGCCAGAAACGCTTCAAGATTTTTCTCGCGAGAAACGCGGCCCGCGTAGAGGAACACCGGCTTCTCCGTTCCGAAGATGCGGCATTCTCGCGGCCGGAAGAGTTCCGTATCGACGCCGCGCGTCCACGGCAGCAACCGCCGGAACCCCTGCGCCTTCAATTCCGATCGCAAAGAGCACGTGGCGACCATCGTGCCGATGCCGGAGTTGTGAAATCGCCTCAGAAACCACCGGCTTATGGCCGGCGGAACGCCGATCAACTCGTGCGCATATTCGGGAAAGCGGGTGTGGTAGCTGGTGGTGAAGGGACGTCCAAGCTGCCGCGCGGCGCGACGGGTCATGAGGCCGACCGGCCCTTCGGTGGCAATATGGATATAGTCGAAGTTGCCATCACGGATGATGCGCCGGGCGCGCGCAATCGCTGGAAGTGCCAGGCGAATTTCGGGATAGACCGGTAAAGCCAGAGACTTGAAGTCGGACGGAGACAAGATCGTGACTTCCGCACCAAGTTTGGCGGCCTCGACAATCAAGCGCTGATAGGTGCGCACGACGCCGTTGATCTGGGGTTCCCACGCGTCGGTGGCGATCAGAATGCGCATTCTGCCTCCGGCCCCGCATCTCGCGGCCCGCCGTTCAATCCGAGACAGTCAAAGTCGATTCAAATGACAGGACGACGACAAAAGCGCTGCCCGACAATGAGGTTGTCCGCTTCTCTCACATCAGCACGGTTAGCCGGCCGAGGGGAGAGCGCACAATGGCTGAACTTGCGGCGTGTCGCTGCACAATCAGGCGCGACCCGAGACCTCGCCGGCGAGATTGCCGCGGCCTAGCGCTTTGAAGACGGTGGCGACGATGCCGGACGCGCCGAGGCCCGCAGCTTCATACATCGCCTCGGGCTTGCCGTGCTCGATGAACAGATCTGGCAGAACCATGGTACGGACCTTGAGCCCCCCATCGAGCAGCCCTTCATCGGTGAGATAGCGCAGCACGAAGCTGCCGAAACCGCCAACCGAGCCTTCTTCAACTGTGACGAGCACTTCGTGGTTCTGCGCCAGCTCTCTGATGAGCGCGGTATCGAGCGGCTTGGCGAAGCGGGCGTCCGCAACCGTGGTCGACAGACCGAAGCTTGCCAGTTGGTCGGCGGCCTTCAAAGCCTCCGCGAGCCGCGTACCGAGCGACAAAAGCGCGACCTTGGAACCGCTGCGGATGATTCGGCCCTTGCCGAGCTCCAGAACTTGCCCCTCAGCCGGCAGGTCGATCCCGACGCCCTCGCCGCGCGGATAGCGCAGCGCGCTCGGCCGATCATCGATCGCCGCCTGAGTAGCAACCATGTGTACGAGCTCGGCTTCGTCCGCCGCCGCCATGATGACCATGCCGGGCAGACAGCCGAGGTAAGCAATATCGTAGGCGCCGGCGTGCGTCGGCCCGTCAGCGCCGACAAGACCGGCGCGGTCGAGCGCGAAGCGCACCGGCAGATGCTGGATCGCGACGTCGTGGATCACCTGGTCGTAGGCGCGCTGCAGGAATGTCGAATAAATCGCGACGAACGGCTTGTAGCCCTCGGTCGCAAGGCCCGCGGCAAACGTCACGGCGTGCTGTTCGGCAATGCCAACATCGAATGTGCGTTCGGGAAATACGCTGCCGAAATGATCAAGTCCGGTGCCCGATGGCATAGCGGCGGTAATAGCGACGATCTTGTCGTCCTTCTTGGCTTCGGCGATCAGGCTGTCGGCGAACACTTTGGTGTAGGCCGGCGCATTGGGCTTCGGCTTCACCTGAGCACCGGTGACGACGTTGAACTTGTTGACGCCGTGATACTTGTCGGGCGAGGCCTCGGCCGGGCCGTAACCCTTGCCTTTCTGAGTAACGACATGGACAAGGATCGGTCCCTGCGTGGCGTCACGCACGTTCTTCAACACCGGCAGCAGGTGATTGAGATCGTGACCATCGAGCGGGCCGACGTAATAAAAGCCCAGTTCCTCGAACCAGGCGCCGCCCTGCCAGATGTGGCGCGTATATTCTTCCACGCGCGCCGCACGCCGCTCCCAGCTCTTGGGCAGCATCTTCGCCAACTGCTTGGCATAGTCGCGCAGGTGCAGGTAGGTGCCGCTGGACGTGACACGGGCCAGATAAGACGACAGCGCACCCGTCGGCGGTGCAATCGACATGTCATTGTCGTTGAGGATGACGATCAATCGTTCGTCGCGCGCGCCGGCGTTGTTCATGGCTTCGTAGGCCATGCCGGCACTCATGGCGCCGTCACCGATCACGGCGACGACGTTGTTCTTCCTCTTGCTGAGATCGCGGGCGACCGCCATGCCTAGACCGGCGGAGATGGAAGTTGACGAGTGTCCCGCGCCGAAGGGGTCGTATTCGCTCTCTTCACGCTTGGTGAAACCGGAGAGCCCGTCGGGCTGGCGCAGCGTGCGGATACGGTCGCGCCGCCCGGTGATGATCTTGTGTGGATAGGCCTGATGGCCGACATCCCAGATGAGCCGATCACGCGGCGTGTCGAACACCCAGTGCAGAGCGACTGTCAGCTCGACAACGCCAAGGCCAGCGCCCAGATGGCCCCCCGTCACCGAGACAGCGTCGATCATCTCCTGGCGCACCTCGGCGGCGAAGGCGATGAGATCGCTTTCCGGCAACTTGCGCAAATCTTCCGGCGTCTTGACGGTATCGAGGAGGGGCGTCTTGCTCACGCGGGTGCACCCATGACGGCTTTGACCTTCATGGTTATGTCACAGTGGCGGAGCGCTGCAAGCGGCCAATCCACGCACATTTCAGCCGGACCCGGCCCAGCCCGGCCGCTGACGCCACGCGGCCTCACCGGACGGCCGCCGGAGGTTAGTTTTCCGGGTCGAGCGGCTCGGTGCCCTTGGGCCGGCCATCGCTGCCGAATGTCAGCTTTTCGACCTTGGCCTCGGCCTGCTTCAAAAGCCGGTCGCAATGCTCCTTGAGCGCCTCACCGCGCTCATAAATGGCAATCGATTCCTCAAGCTCGACATCGCCACGTTCAAGCCGGCCGACGATGCTCTCGAGCTCCTTCATGGCACGCTCGAACGACATCTCGCGGATATCGGCGTGGTTTCTGGCCGGAGCCTTCGTGTTGGTCATCAAACATCTTCCTGGTCAGATGGCTGGCCGGAGCGGGTCTACGAACCGGAATCCATCAGCGTCTTCACGTGTACGGCCACCGAACGGGCCAATCCGGTCAGGTCATAGCCGCCCTCGAGCATGGACACCACCCGGCCGCCGGCGTGCTTGTGCGCCTTTTCGCACAGCTGCCCGGTTGCCCACATAAAGTCTGCCTCGACAAGCCGCAAGCCGCCGAGCGGGTCGCGCTCGTGCGCGTCGAACCCGGCGGAGATGATGACGAGGTCCGGGCTGAAGTTGTGCAGGGGATCGAGGATGCGTTGGCGAAACGCTTCTTCAAAACGGTCGCGGCCATCGCCCTCGCTCAAAGGTGCGTTGAAGATGTTGCCGACGCCTGTCTCATGCAGTCCTCCCGTGCCCGGAAACAGCGGCATCTGATGCGTGGAGCCGTAGAAGAAATCCTTCTCCGACCAGAAGATCTCCTGCGTGCCGTTGCCGTGATGGACGTCGAAATCGACAACAGCGACGCGCTCGGCCCCGTGCTTGGCCCGTGCATAATAGGCGGCGATCGCCACGTTGTTGAAGAAGCAGAAGCCCATGGCCCGGTCACGCTCGGCGTGATGCCCCGGCGGACGCACCTGGCAGAAGGCATTTCCTGCCTTGCCCGACATCACCGCGTCAACCGCCTCTAAACCGGCGCCGAGCGCCCGCCGCGCCGCCTCCCACGTCCCCTGTGAGACGACGGTATCGCCATCGACGTAGGTGAGCTCCTTGCCGTGGCCGGAGACCGCCTTGGTGATGTGGGCGACATGCTCTGCCGAGTGCGCCATGCGGACATAGGCATCGGCATCTTCTCGGATCGGCGCCTCGCGCCGTTCCAGGCTTGAGAAAATCTCATGACCCAGAACCTTGTCGATCGCCCGCATGCGGTCCGGCCGCTCCGGGTGATACTGGCCCGTATCATGATCGATGAAACATGGATGACTGAAGAGAAGGGTTGTCATTTCGAAACTGCGGTCTCTGAAAAAGTAAACGGCTTATGGTCGCCCGGCGCGGCTAGGTTTTCATCAGCTCGGCGATGCGGGCAATGGTGACGCCCGGCGGCGGGATGCTGTCGGCGGGAACGAAAAAGTCCGGCGCCAAGGGCTTGGTCTTGTCGACGCGGTAGTGCTCGAAATCGGTGATACCGCCAACATCGTGCAGGAAGGTATCGTCGATCAGGAAGCGGCCTGTAAAGCTCTTCGACGGTTGCTGGAAAATCAGATGCGCCGCGTCCGCCACGATGTCCGGCGTCCGGCTCATGTGCAACAGCTTGTCGCCGCCCAGCACGTTCTTGATCGCCGCCGTCGCAATCGTCGTGCGCGGCCACAGAGCGTTGACGGCGATGCCGTCCTTTTTGAGTTCCTCCGCGAGCCCCAGAACGCAAAGACTCATGCCGTACTTGGCGATCGAATAGGCGACGTGCCCGGCGAACCACTTGGCATTCATGTCGAGCGGCGGCGACAGCATCAGGATGTGCGGGTTTTTGGCTTTTCTCAAATGCGGAATGCACGTTTTGGAGACCAGGAATGTGCCGCGCGTGTTGATCTGGAACATCAGATCCATGCGCTTCATGTCGGTCTGTTCGATGGGCGACAGCGAGATGGCTGACGCGTTGTTGACGCAGATATCGATGCCGCCGAACTTGGCGACCGTCTCGTCGACCGCCGCCTGTACCTGCGCCTCATCGCGGATGTCACAGACGAGCGGTAGAGCGACGCCGCCAGCGGCGCGGATCTCTTCGGCAGCCGACTGGATGGTGCCTTCGAGCTTGGGATTGGGCGTATCTGTCTTGGCGGCGATAGCGACCCGCGCGCCGTCCTTGGCCGCTCTCTTGGCGATGGCCAGGCCAATCCCGCGGCTAGCGCCGGAGACGAACAGGGTTTTTCCATTGAGGGACGTCATGGGGCCGCCTTTGGTCTTCATTTTCAATCCAAGTCTAAATTGCCATGAGGGTCCGTGCGAGCCTGAAATCAGACTTCACGGACGAGAAACTTGCGCCGGAACCACCGGAACGGGGCCATGAGTGAATTCCAGAAGACGACAAGGCTCTGAATGATGAATGCCGGACCACCGGCCAACGGCGCAAAGCCGAGCCAGAACAGCGCTTCACCCGGCAGGCGCTTAAACATGTATCCGGCCCGCCCTTCACCCTCCCCCCGTTGACGCGGCTGCCACAACCGCGACCACCAGCCCCTGAGCGTCGCCCAGCCAAGCACGCCCAGGAAGATCGAAAGAAGATAGGGTATCTGGATATACGTTGGCACGCCGGGAATGATCCGCCCATCGAGTTCCGTTTGCCGCGAGTTGTCGCGACTATCGATATCGATCGCGGTCGTCACCACCTCACCCGTCACGTGGCCGACGACTTCCGACCAGAAGTCGGAAGCATCCTGCACTACGCCACCCCCCTTCGGATCGGGCAGTGCCGAGATCTGCACCCGGCCCTGACCGGAATGGCGGGCGTCGAGAACGAAGCCTCCGCGGCGCGCGGCCAGTGCATCGAGAAAATCGCCGACGCTCGCCTTCTCCTTCGCCTCCTTCATGCCGCCGACTTCGATTTTCTGCCACAGCCAGTTGCGGCCGCCCGGCTGGCGCCCGGCATCGGAGCTGAGCACGATGAGGTTGACGTCGTTGTCGTGCGCGGCGGCGCGCAATACGGAGAGATCCTGAGTGACGCTCCCACCCCCCGACGTTGGGGCGACAAGCTTGCCGTTCTCAACCCGGCCGACGACCACGACGGTCTGCCCCCGGATCGAACCAAAGCCAGAGGCGGCGTAAGCGGGGTCGAACGGGTCGACGAGTGCATTCCTGGTTCCCGGTTCGAACTTGGGTGACGACGATACGGATTTTGCAGCCCCAGGCTCGAACGCCAGCGTGCGGATGTTGGCGCCGTTCAATGGCCGCGCCAGATAGGCGACCGCTTCATCGAAGCCGGAAGCGTCCTTGAGTACGATCGTCATATTGGGCTTGAGCTTGGCGGTCAGCTTCTCTCCGCCCTCCGCCGCCTCGCGCGTCAGGTGAAACGCTCCGTGATCCGTGACAACGTGCAATTCCGCGTCCTTCGGCAGCTTATCGAGGTGCGCCCGGTTGGCGAAAACGCTGTCTTCGGAAAGATAGAGCGACAGCCGGGTGCCGGGAGGCGCATCAGGCGCGAGCGCCGGCAATATGCGATTGAACTCGTCCGCCGTGCCGGCGACGAAAGTCTGCCCCTCGCGATTGGCGAACTGCCAATGCCCCTCGGGCGTCGCATGCGCCGCGAGGGTGCCCTTGGGCGCGTTATCGAGATGGCCGAGATGTCCCACCGCGCGGCCGACGGGACCCAGATTGGGATGGGCGTGGGAGGCGGCTTTCCCACCAGCCTCCCCCGCTTCCTTCACGATGTGGGTTAGCCAATTGGCGTCAGCGGGTCCGCCTGCGGCGGTAAGAGCGACCGCGAGGCTCAATCCGGCAACGGCGATAATCGACCGGCGCATGCCCATCACCCCTTCTTGGCGAGCCTGGCGAAATCTGGCGGCCGCTTTTCGAGGAAGGCGCTCAAGGCTTCCCGCGCCTCCGGAGAGGCGAGACGGCGCTTGAATTCCACCGCTTCGTCATCAACGCGCTTGGCGATCACGTCAGCGTCGGCACGCATCATGCGGCGCGCCAGAGCCAGAGCCTCGGGCGGCTTGGCGGCAAGCCGCCGCGCCGCTTCCATCACGACGTTCTCAAGGTCATCAGAGGAAACGATGTCGTTGACGAAACCTGCCTCGCGCGCCCGCTCGGCGCTGAACGCGTTGCCAAGCGCTAAGAGCTCGAAAGCGCGCGCGTAACCCATCGTGCGTGCGAACAGCATGCTGGAACCTGCTTCAGGGACAAGGCCGAGATCGAGGAAGGGGGTCGAGAATTTCGCTGCGGGGGTCGCATACACGAGGTCGCAGTGAAACAGCATCGTCGTCCCGATGCCGACGGCGACGCCATCAACGCCGGCCAGGATCGGCTTTTGCACTTTCGGAAGCAATTGAATGAAGCGCATCACGGGCGCAACCCCGCCCGAATCTTTGGAATGAGCGAGAAAATCGGCAATGTCATTGCCGGCCGTGAAGGCACCCGGCACGCCGAATATCACGTGGGCGGCAACGCCCGCGTCGGCATCGCCCGACACGATCGCCTCACTCAGCGCCTCATACATTTCACCCGACAGCGCGTTCTTTTTCTCCGGCCGGCTGATGCGCAACACCTGGACCGGACCGTCTAGAGAAACACTGACCAGTGTGTTCATGCGAAGACCTGTTCGTCGGCAAGAACGCATTCTGCTGCGCCGCTGACAGTTACGGCGAGGGCCGGTGCTTCCGTCAACAGCGCTTCGGCAAAGTAGCGAGCGACCGTGACGCGGTGGGAGGCCGCACCTACGGCAAGTGCACCCTTGGCCAGATATGCGCCGCCGGCTGTCAGGCCGAACAGCCGCAGATAGGGCGTGGCAACCGCCAACGCCGCATCTGGCTTGGTCTGCAATGCTTCGCCAATGGCCAACGTCGCCGTCTGCAAGGCTTTGACGGCCGCTCCGAGACGCTCGCCCATCTTACCCAATTCCGCGCGGTTGGACTGTGCGGCCTGCTTCGCGATCTCCGCCAATTCGCCAATGTAGGCCTTCACCACGGCGCCGCCTTCGAGCGGCAGTTTGCGGAAGACGAGGTCTATGGCCTGGATACCGTTGGTGCCCTCGTAGATCGGCAGGATGCGCGCATCACGCAGGTGCTGGGCCGCGCCTGTTTCTTCGACAAACCCCATGCCTCCGTGAACCTGCACGCCGAGTGAGGCAACCTCGATGCTGGCATCGGTCGAAAACGCCTTGGCAACGGGCGTGAGCAGTGCCGCGCGATGCGCCGCAGCCGTCTTTTCCGCGCCGTCGGAGCTACGGTGCGCAACGTCAAGAGCGGCGGCGGTTGCGACGCAGATCATACGCGAGGCCTGCGTCAGCCCCTTCATCGTAAGCAGCATGCGCCGCACATCAGGATGTTCGATGATCGGGCTCATCTCGGGGCCTTCAGCCGTCGTGCTTCTGCCCTGGCGGCGCTCCTTGGCGTAGGCGATGGCGCGTTGCGTGGCGCGTTCAGCGACGGCGACGCCCTGCATGCCGACCGCAAGCCGCGCTGCGTTCATCATGACGAACATGGTCGCGAGACCGCGGTTCGGCGCGCCGACCAGTTCGCCGATCGCGCCGCCTTGCTCGCCGTACTTCATCACGCACGTCGGGCTGCCATGAATCCCGAGCTTGTGCTCGATGCCAGCGCAAACGACATCGTTGCGCGCGCCGGGCGAGCCATCTGCGTTGATTAAAAACTTCGGCACGACGAAGAGTGATATCCCGCGCGTGCCTTCGGGTGCATCGGGAAGACGGGCCAGCACCAGATGGATGATGTTTTCAACGAGGTCGTGCTCGCCGTAGGTGATGAAAATCTTGGTGCCGGTGATCTTGAACGTACCGTCCTCTTGCGGAACGGCCTTGGACTTCAGCACCGAGAGATCGGAACCCGCGTGCGGCTCCGTCAGGTTCATCGTGCCGGTCCATTCGCCCGAAACCATCTTGGGAAGATACTTCGCCTTGAGCGCGTCGCTGCCGCCTGCCTCGATCGCATGAATGGCGCCTTGCGTAAGCAGCGGGCAGAGCCCGAAGGAGAGGTTGGCCGAATTCCAGATTTCGCTCACCGGTACCGAGACGACTTCCGGCAGCCCCTGGCCGCCGAAGTTTTCAGGACCGGGCAGCGCGCTCCATCCGCTGGAGGCGAACTGCGCATAGGCTTCGCGAAAGCCGGGCGGCGTTGTCACGACGCCGTTGGCGAGCTTGGCTCCGGCGCGGTCGCCGGTCCAATTGAGCGGGGCGAGCACTTCGGACCCGAACTTGCCGGCCTCTTCCAGAATGGCGACGACCGTATCGTGATCGAGTGATCCGTAGAGACCACGGTCGAGCAGGCCGTCGAGACCGCCGGCAACCTTGAGAGCAAAAATGATGTCGTCTACGGGAGCCTGATAGGTCATAAGCGCATCCGGAAGTTGAGCGGTTGGTATGGGGCCTGGACAATAGGCCGAACGGAGGCGGCTTGGAACCGCAGGAACGACAGGAAGGCACGAAAATGCGCCCCGCTGATGCCCGTTCGGTGGCTGAAGCGGCCGATCTGTTGCGTAAGGGGCTGCTCGTCGCGTTCCCGACCGAGACCGTCTACGGACTTGGTGCCGACGCAACCAACGGCGAGGCGGTGGCCAGCATTTTTGCGGCCAAGGGCCGGCCACAGTTCAACCCGCTGATCGTCCACGTCAAGGACATTGGGGCAGCGGAGACGTTCGGCACATTTTCGGCAAAAGCCTTGAAACTCGCCGCCGCCTTCTGGCCCGGCCCGTTGACGCTTGTCATCAACCGTAAGTCTCAGTGCGCCATCTCTCATCTGGTTTCCGCCGGCCTCGACACGATTGCCCTGCGGGTGCCTGATCACCCCGTGGCGCGCGCCCTGCTCGAAGCCTGCGGCCTCGCCATCGCCGCCCCGTCGGCCAACCGCTCCGGCCACGTCAGCGCCACGCGGGCCGAACACGTTGCGCAGGACCTGGGCAACAGCGTCGCGCTGATCCTCGATGGCGGACCGACGGCGCATGGGCTTGAATCGACCGTACTCGACGTGACCGGCGAGGACGTTCAGTTGCTAAGGCCCGGCGCGGTGCCGCTCGCAACGATCGAAGCGGTGCTTGGCGAAGAGGTGAAACGCGCGAAGCCAATCAGCGCCGCTCCGCTCTCCCCCGGTCAGTTGGACAGTCACTATGCACCGGCCGCGCGGTTGCGGCTCGACGTGCCGGCGCCCAGGCCGGGGGAAGCGCTGCTGGCCTTTGGCCCACTCGTGCCGGAGACCAGCGGTCCGGTCATCAATCTCAGCGCCCGCGGCGATCTAATCGAGGCGGCGGCCAATCTGTTTGCAGCGCTGCGCGCGCTCGACCGTAAGGACGTTCACTCGATCGCCGTCATGCCGATTCCGGCAGACGGCCTGGGCGATGCCATCAACGACCGCCTGCGGCGCGCGGCGGCACCCCGCACCTGACCCGCACGGCCGAAGGCTGTTAGAACAATCCGGAGACGGTGATGATGCGATGGACCAGCGGCGCCAGCATCGGGCTTTCCATCGATGCGTTGCGGATGCTGTCGCTCAAATGCGCGGCAATGCCGACGCCCGACGGCATGAAGGCGAAATAGGCGGCGTAGGCGAACGCCGTGGTGACGAAATTGACGATCAGATACCGACGCAGCATTACAGGCCCACTCAGAACGCGCGTTTACACTTTCTTAATCAAAGCACGCGAGCGCGGCCAGCTCAAGAGGTCTTGAACAGACGGACTCGAAAGTTGCCGGTGAAAGTAAACGCGTCAGAGGGCGCGGCTCGGCGCTCCGACGAGGCGCATCAGCCGCTCCAGAAGCCCCTTGCGCATCTTGAGCGCCGGATGCTCGATCATCACCCACGACAGGAACGCCAACGGCACCGCGACGATGAACGTCGATACCGCGATCGCCACCGGCGTCATCGAAGGTTGGAAGTCGAGCAGCATCTGCTGCACGGGACCGGCGTAGATATAGACGCCGAAGGACAGATCGAAGCGGTTGCAGAAGTCGCGCAGCGGGCCGAAACTGAACTTTGACGCCCACAATGCGGTGTATGCGAAGAATACCGCCGTCGTCACTTCGAACAGGATCGTTCCACGCGCGTAGTAGAAAGCCACCAGCAAGGGCACAACACCCCAGATGCTGAGAACGAGCTTGTCGCGGATGAGATAGGCGAGCACGCCCGCCGAGAAAAACACCGCGAAATACCTGACGTTCTGCAGGGTTGTGTAGACGTTGGTATCCGAGATCGGATCCTCGAGAAATGCGAACAGCATGAAGAACGCGACGAGGATCGGGCTGACGTGGCGCCAGNNTAGCACAACACCTCGTATTTCAACGTCCACAGGGATGTGTTGACCAAGCCGGAGAGCGGCAGATCCTCGAACACACCGGGCAGCGGGATCGATGCCGAGACGAGCGCAATCGTCTTGGCGACGTAGACCGGCAAGCCGGCGCTGGAGAAGTACTGAGAAAGCGGCAGCGACGTCACGATCGGACCGATGACAAAGGCAGTAAGCAATACGCACACGATCAGCGCCGGGAAAATGCGCAGCGTCCGGGCCAGCGCGAAATCGGCGATGTTGCGGCTGCGATCGAAGCTTTGCGCAACCAGCAGGCCGCTCAGAATGAAGAACACCTGCACCGCGTGTTCGCCGAGCGAATGGCAGGTGTATTTGAACAGCGGCTCATGATGCGAGTGACCGGCCGAATAAAGATAGCTGTGCGAAACGAGCACGGCCGATGCCATGGCCAGCCGCAACACACCGAAACTATTGTCCGGCGGCGACATGATTTCGCCGAGCCGGGGCGCACCACCGCCAAACACCCGTATCAAATTGGAACGCCAGGACATGAGCCAGATCATCTTTCGAACGCTGAGATCATTCCTCGAAGCAGTCTGCGTGCCAGTTGCGTTAATGATGCGGGCCCGAAGTAGAAGCGCCCGGACCATCGCCATGGTCCGGGCGCTTGATGTTTTTTTATCCCTCTTGCAGGGCCGAGCGGTGTTAACCCGGCAGCGTCATTGGGCCGGCACGCGGAGCTTCTGACGATCCGTCTCGATGGCAGCCGCCTGGGACGGCCAGGAGGCGCCGATCCAATCGTCGGTGCCGAACAGCCAGTACCAGAACCGGTTGCGGCGGTGATATTTCTCGATCATCAACCGGTTCATGCGGTCCATATTCTCGGTCATGGCGTTGAGCGTGGCGTAGGGCCGCTCGTTTTCACGATCGAGATTGGCGAGCCGGTTGGAGATGACGGCGATGTCGCCGGCCGCATCGGTACGCCACTGATCGATGGACCCGGCGAGCGTGTGCTGGTTCTGGTTGAGCTTCATCAGCGCATCGTGGACTTCGGCCAGATCTCCGGCATAGGCCTGATGCTTGGCGGCCGACGTCTCAATCTCGCCGGCGAGCGCCCGCTCAACCGCCGTCATCCGCTCGATCAGCTTGGCCGCAAGATCGGTCGAGACGGCCTGCTGGCCCTGATAAGCCGTATGCAGGGCGTCAACGCGCTCGACGATGGGAACCGAGAAGTCAGCGCCGCGGCGCTCAAACCCAGAAATCAAGGTTTCCATGCGATTGGTGCTGGCGGTATTGGCGGCAAGCGCACGGGCAATTTCGCCTTCAAGCGTCTTCAACCGGTCGGCGACATCGCCACCCTGGTCGGGCTCGCGCGAGAGCAGGGCTTCCTCGATGATGTCGAGCCGGTTGGAAATCGGTTTGAAATCGATTGCCTGGCGGACACGGTCAGCGATGATGGCCGGGTCGCCACCACGCATCGCGCTGCTGTCACGGACAGCGGCCTCGAGCGATTTCAAGCGGTCGGCCAATCCGTTCCAGGATTTGGCCATATCGTTGAGACGCACTTCCAAACCCGCTTCGATGGTCTGCAATCGCTCGCCCAGGCCTTCGCCCGGGACTGATCCGCGAGACTGAGAAAGCGTGTGCTCGAGCGTTTCGATCCGGTCGAAGAGCCCGCTGTGCAACCGGCCCTGGTCGTCGCGCTGCGCCTGAGTTTCGCGGCTGATATCTTTCAACAACCCCGACAGCACCTGACGTTCACTGGCAAGATCGTTGCTGAGCGCCCGCACCATCTGTTCCAGCGCTTCGATCCGCGTGTTCTGGATGTTGTCGGTCGCCGTGCCTGCGTATTCGGAGCGATAGGCGGGCGGCGGATCTTGAGCATAGACGGGTTCCTGCACGTAGCGCGTCTCGCGGCGTGCCTCCACCCGCGGTTCCGGCATCGGCTGGCGCACATAGCGCTCCTGAGGCGGGGCGGGAATGTAACGCGGCTCGACCACATAGCGCGTGACCGCCGGCATGGGCTCGGCCGCTTCGCGCACCACGGTGCGCACGGTGTTGCGCATCAGCAGCCCAAGGCCCGGAAGATCGGAGCGCTGATCGAATAGCACGTAGAGGAGATCCTCGATCGTGGCGGGCGCGTTGCGGCGTGCGGCATTGGCGGCGGCGAGGCGTAGCACTTCGGCCAGTTCTTCGGAGCGATGCGGCGCGCCCTTGCCGTTCGGCAGGCCAATCGGGATTTCGCTGGCGATAATCGTAGCGCTCTCGCGGCGCAAAGCGGCGACGCGAACGCCGCGCGCTTCGAGCGCCTCGGCAGCGGCGTCGATACGGGTCAGCGCGTGCAGCAGATGCTCGATCCGGACTTCGCCGGCACGATGGGCAAGCGCCACATCGAAAGCATGGTTGGCGCAAGCAAGCACCGTATCATCGACCCAGATCGGACCCGATCTCATGCCGCCGCGAGACCCCATCGTGGTCTGGGCGGCTTCCATCGATCCGGCAAGATCCGCTGGCGTGGCGCTCCATGTCTGCGGCGTGCGCAGGTCGAGATCCTCACCCCTGTAACCCATCATCATCCTCACTCCTCATCCAGGCCGCGCCCGGCCCGGACCGGTTCTGATCCATCCCGACGCCGCCGGGCCGCTGCATAGCGATCCCTGCCGGCGTTTCCCCTGCCTCTCTCTCGCCCTAGCGGACGATAACGGCAGCCTCTTGACTGTTGCAGAATAACGGCGATTCGAGTTAGCCGCGAGCATCGGCAATCACAACCGCTGCACATGGTCAACGCCACAAAAGCTACTTTTTTCAGTTGTTTATGTGCCGATACGGAAGACGATATCTATCGACAGCCCGGCTAGGTGCCGCCAGAGCCTGTCGAATCACGCGCGACACCCGGCTCAGTGGGGCGTACGCTCCAACCGTTAAGGAAGCGTCGCAGACGACCGGTCCAGCGGTTGAAGGTCATATCCTCAGACCACGCTAAACGGGCTGCTGAAGATCGGGGCCCTCATTGCGGGGATTATTGAGCCTTGGCGACACCTTGACGATGTCGAGCGTGCCGTCCGCAGCCGGCTTTAGAAGATCGAGGATGAAATCTGCCTTGCCGGAGCGGCAATCGAGCCAGCGCTCGTAATCCTTCTTGTCGAGTATGACCGGCATGCGGTCGTGAACGGCGGCCATCTCGGAGTTGGCCGCGGTCGTCAGGATCGCCATGGTCTCGATTTCGCTGCCGTCGGCGCCGAGCCAGTTTTCATAGATCCCGGCGAACGCGAACAGCTTGCCGATTTTGACGCGAATGAGGTGGGGCTGCTTGGAGCCCGGCCGGCCGGTCCATTCATAAAAACCATCCGCCGGCACCAGGCACCGGCGGTGACGCATGGCCGCGCGGAACGAGGGTTTTTCCGCTGCCGTTTCAGACCGGGCATTGATAAGCGTGGCGAACTCGCGCGGGTCCTTCACCCACGACGGGATCAGCCCCCAGCGCACGAGCCGAATCTGCGGCGCCGTCTCGCCTGTCTGAGCAGCCATCAAAACCGGCTGGGTCGGAGCGATATTGTAGCGGGGCGGAAAGTCTTCGATCCGCTCGGCCCCGAAAAGCTTGCGGACCGCTTCGGGCGGCGAGGTCAAACTGTAACGCGAGCACATGCAAACAGGCCTCGAGCGACGGAGCGCCGGCACGGAGCGCACGAACCGCGCCGGCAGGATTTCACTTCTACCACGAGAAAACCGCCGTGCCGACGCCCAGAATCGGTGCTAGAGCACGCAGCCGGAGCGGGTGACAAAGCCCTCTCGGTCCGCCGCGCAACGCATCCACACCCGATCATGACGAGCCCTCGCAACCACATGTTTGTACCTGATCGGCCGCCGGGCGGTACCCCGGCCGGGCGGCGCGGGCCTCTGGTGGTGGTCTTCCTTGCGCTCGTGTGGGTTATGGCCTGCCCGGCCTCTTTACGGGCCGCCGAAGGCAAGCCCTATGATGACAAGCTGATGCGGATCTCCGAAATTCTGGGCGCCGTCCACTATCTCCGGGAGCTGTGCGGGGCCAACGAGGGGCAGTACTGGCGAGACCGGATGCGCGAATTGATGGATGCGGAAGGTTCATCCGCGTTGCGCCGGGCGCGGCTGACACGCTCGTTCAACCAGGGCTACCGCAGCTATTCGCGCACCTACAATACCTGCAGCCCGTCGGCCCAGACCGCGATTACGCGGTTTTTGACCGAGGGAACCCAGCTTTCGGAGGGACTCGTCAAGAGTTTTCCCTGAGCACCCCCCTAGCGTGCCTGACAGTGTTTGCCCTTTCGTGCGATTTACTGTGAATTGTGGCTGCAACGCGCTTTCCATTTTCCCCGTGCTAGGTCAAGCCATGCACCGAATGACTGGAGCAGGGGATCGCGTCGCCATGTCGGGGGAATTGAACCAACAGCTGGAGGAGTCAACCGTAGAGAACCCTAATCTCTACGCGCTCGATCTCATTCTGGCGGCATGGGACGAAGGTGTCGATAGCGGCGTCTCTCCTCAGCAGATGGCCTATGCGGCGATGTTCACGGCGCTGACCGATCTCGTCGCCATCTACGGCGAGGATGCGGTGATCAAGCTGACCAAGGGTCTGGAAAAACGCCTGACCGAGGGCGAGTTCACCCTCGCCCGCCGCGATCAGTAACGCGCCGCAGGCGGCCGCTAAAAGTTGCCGCCCTTCCAGATCACTTCCGCCACCAGCAGAACGCCGAACCCTGCAAGCAACACACCTGCGACGCGGTTGACGAGTCCCAGCTTGACCGCATCAAGCTTGTGGCGGTGACGGCTGATCAGGTTCGACAGGAAGATCCACCACAGGATGCTGCCACCCATGATGGCGGCGACCATCAACAAGACATCGATCGTGGAATTGACTTCCACGAACGTCGAAACGCCGCCGAAAACCGCGAACAGACCGAGCACCGCGCCTGGATTGGTGATGGTGAGAACGAAGGTCTGCGGAATGTCCCAGATGTAGTCCTTGAGCGATGTGCCGTCCATTTCCTCGTCGGAGACGACTCGTATGCGCGGCGTCGTCAAATAGAGTTTGGCGCCGAAAGCGATCAGAGCAAGCCCGCCGATGACCTGGACAATGGCGCGGTTGTTGCGGACGGCGCCTGAGACGGCATTGACGCCGAAACCGGCAAACAACGCAATCAAACCGTCGCCGAGCACCGAGCCGATGCCGGCAGCTAACCCGCCCCAAAATCCGCGTTCGATCGCCCGCTGAATGCACAGCACGTTCACCGGCCCGACCGGAGCGGCGACGAGCACGCCGATGATGGCGCCGACAGGAATGATGAGCGGGTTTGGAAAGTATTCGAGCATTCCCGTTTCCGGCCCCGTCTCCGGCTGGTCTCTTCTACGCCCGCCCCTCCGGGACAACGCGTTGCGGAATCATTCGAATCCGCTCCTGATCGGTCCTAGAGGTAGTGGCGCTGACCGCCGTTGTCCATGATCGGAGCGCATCTTGCGCACCGGTCAATCAAAACGCGAGCATACCGGCATCACGTAACGGCTCAGTTTCCCGGGACATGCGCGGCGTTTGCGTGCTCGGCCCACAACTGTTTTGCGAGCGTGCGCGGAGAAACGTGTACCGGCATGAGGCTCGGTCTCAACGGCGCGGCCGTTCCAGAATGTTTTTCGATCCGAGTTAAGCACGCAGTCGAGCGGCAATTGTAGTTGCTGCAGTTGCGCGCAGAGAGGCGTGGCGCGGCCTCATTCGTCCGCCTGCGACATTGCCCCGCTGCCGTAAGCGGAAAGGCGCGCCTGTGCGACAAACACAACGCAGAGACGATCCGCCAACACCACCGTTCATACCTTCAGCGCGCGATCTCATAAGGCGCCGCCGGCCACCCCCTGTTTCCAGTCAAGTCCGCAACATCCCGAAACAACGCACAAAAAATACTTTCCCGGAACGCGCGCGAACGTCGTGGCCAGCGCACGGTCACATCAAAGCGAAGTTCGGATCGCCCTGCCACCTGCGGCTGAAGCCGTTGCTTCGAGCAGCGTTGGTCCCGGCGGTTTTGAAGTAACCATATGTCGCGAGGGGGTTGGTCATACCTGCGTTCTCTGGTTAATAGGCTCACAGGTTAGGTTAAGTCCGAGGTTTAGCGTCATGATGAGACTATCAGTTGCGGTGCTGGCGTTGGCGGGGATTGCGGTCAGCGCTCCAGCTCAGGCATTCCATCCCTTCGAAGAGTCGTACGGCTATGTGATGCCCAACAAGTTCAAGCGGAAGGGCAAGGCCGCCGCCGATGAAGGCAGCCCGTCGCTATTTGCGACGTCGCCGAAGAAGGCGAAGATCAAGGCCGCCAAAATCAAGACTCAGGATGAAGAGTCGGACGAGCCCGTCCAGAAGAAGAAGAAGAAATCCGCCAAGGGGCCGGCCACGATGAGCGGCGGCGGCAAACCGCACATCTCGCCTGTCGCGCCGCCGACGGTGACATTCCCCAACAGCTACGGAGCAGGCACCATCGTCATCGATACAGCCGGCCGCAAGCTCTACTACGTACTGTCATCATCATCGGCCTATAAGTATCCGATCGCGGTTGGCCGCGAAGGCTTCACCTGGAGCGGCAAGCAGAAAATCTCGCGTGAAGTTGCGTGGCCGGATTGGACGCCGCCCAAGGAAATGCTGGAGCGCAAGCCGGAGTTGCCTGAATTCATGTCGGGCGGAATCCGCAATCCGCTCGGCGCCAAGGCGCTCTATCTCGGCAATACACTGTACCGCATCCACGGCACCAATGATTCCAAGTCGATCGGCACAGCGTCGTCATCGGGCTGCATCCGCATGACCAACGGTCACGTCACGCACCTGGCGAGCATCGCTGGCGTCGGAACGACCGTGCATGTGCTGAACAAGCTGCCGAAAAAGATTGCCGCTGCCGCGAACTGATCAGCGGATGAAGTGATACAGCAGATCGTGAAGGGGAGACGGCCCGGGAAAGACGTTGATGCCCGCTGCCGACTTCAAAAGATAAAGCCCCGCGATCAGCGGCAATGACGACAGAATCGCGACGCTTGAAACGAAAATCGCCTCGGCCCAGCTCATCGGCTCGGCCGGGGCGATTGCTTTTTGGAGGGCGCGCGAAAACATGACAACCTGGGACAGTTCGTGGGGTGACGAACCGTTACAAGCAAAGCCGGGGCCAACGGCCTTAACGGAGCGAGGTTAACGGGGGCCCGCTTCCAGGAACGTGACCGGCTCGCCGCCAGCCTTTGCCGCGATCTCCCCCTGCCACATGGCTTTTTGACCGCGAACGAACGTGC
>CXWK01002650.1_pt1 | contig 95802 bp, 79 predicted proteins | sample 590851 | NCBI WGS metagenome assembly CXWK01 (sample SAMEA3498364, study PRJEB10139) | wastewater metagenome | biome: wastewater treatment plant; material: activated sludge | place: Denmark | collected 2014-08-01 | reverse complement strand
GCCGACTCGATCCTCGGAAAGATCGAAAGATTATGTACCGTTATTTGCGGGTCAAGACACTAGAAAGCATTGCTTTTGCGGGACAGTATTCACCCTTTTCCGGATGATAACAATCCTGCCAACCTGTAATGATTTGTTCTCCAAACGGATCCACAAATAGATGCGGGGCCGACCAAAGCACTTGGTACAGGTTTGCCGAATCTACCAATCCTAGAGAATCTTGGCTGAGCCACGAACTCCCATCAATCTTGCACCACCGATTCCTGAAGTCAGTAAGCTCCGACTCAAGTTCTACGAATCCCCCATGAGTCCTTTTCCTGCCAAACACCTGGGTCGCAAACTCTCCGAGCGCACTCGCAGCCCCGTCCTCTGAGTCACTCTGCCCATACGGATCGGTGTAGTTGTACCTCTCAGCGATCGCTGCATTCGTCCCCGACAGCCCCCACACCGTGTCCTGGAAGTCTTCATGCACCGCGTACTGCCGATATTCACTCACATTTTCATCGGTGTCCAGATCGTTCGTGTCCAGTGCGATGTGCTCCAGCATCCGCTCGCCTTCATTCCACGGCGCTTCCTGCCAGAGCCACTCCTCCGCGGTGTCGTCCCACTCTCCGATCATGTGCCAGCCATGGTACAGGAAGCGATTCACCTGGGAGCCGTTGACGGTCATCACCCGGCGCCCGAAGGCATCGTAGGTGTAATCCAGAGTTGAGCCGCCTGAGATGGCCGCTTGCTCGAGCTGCCCCAGCGCGGTCCAGGCGAAGTCGTCCGCAGCTCGATCAGTCATGTAGCCATTGTCATTCCAGGTCATGGCGCCTGGGCCCGCTGTGACTTGGTAGTGGTCGTTGACCGAGTAGGCCGTGGACGACGCGGTCTGGTTGTATTCCTTCACCACGACACTGTCGCGTTCATAAACCTTGCCTAGATTCCAAGTCTTGCGCAGGTCGTAAGGGTTTGTCCCCTCGACCGGATCCGTGCTCGCAAAGCCGCTCGGGTTGCGCACGTCGTACCACATTTTGGTGAGTCTCCCCATCCGGTCGTAGCGGAAGACCTCGCCCCACTCGTAACCGCCCGCCTCATCGTGCATGCGCTCGCGCACCACCATCTGGCCGTCGGCGTTCCACTGGCTGCTGAGTCCGGTGAGCAGGGTGTAGGGGGAAGAATTCTTCTTGTACTCAAGATCGGACGGCTCCTTGAAGCTGGTCCAGGACTGCGTGCGCTTCAAGTCATAGGGTGCCTGCACGCGCTCGACCTCGCGATGCCCGGCGTACTTCACGGTTGCCGCCGTTTCCCACGCCGAACTGCTGATGCCTTCCACCGCCGTCGAGAGCTTGCGCTCGATCGTCGTCGGGCGACCCAAGTCATCCAGCGTGTAGCGCATCCCCACGATCACGCTCCCCGAGGGATAGGTGATTTCTTTCACGGTTCCGCCTTCATCATGCGCGTAGGCGAGCGCCAGCGCGCCGTCCTGCGTCTCCGCGTCCATCCGCCCGAAGCCGTCGTAGCCGCGCGTCACGCTCGTCACGTCCACGTAGCCGCTGTCGTTGATCTGGGTCTTGCCGGTGAGCACTCGATCCAAGTCGTCGAAAGTGAAGAGCAAGCGATCCGGGCCGCCGAGCCCCGAGGAGGCTTTGTTGATATCCACTTGCGTGCGCCTGCCAGCCACGTCAAAGGTGAAAGTCTGCACGTTGCCCATCGGCTCGGTGATGGTTGCGAGCCGGCCATAGGAGTCATAGGTTTTGGTGGTCGTCTGCGGATCCGATCCGCCATAATCGTAGGTTACTGTGAGCTCGCGCCCAAACGAGTCATAGGTCCAGCGCGTGTCGAGGCCGTTCGCATCGGTGACTTGGGTGCGTCGGCCTCCCAGCGTGAAGGTGGAACTGGTCGTCGCCGAGGTCGGCGTGCCGTCAATTTCCTGCGTCTCCGAGGTCATTCGGCCCAGGGCGTCATAATCGAATTCCGTGTCCCACCCGATTGGTGTGGTGGTTTGCGTGCGCCGCCCGGCGTCATCGTAGGCGAAACTCGTCGTGCGATTCCCCGACGCGCTGCCTTCGTTCTTGCTCGTGACCACTCGTCCGGAATCGTTCATCGTTTCCACGACCACGTAATCGGCAAAGCTCGAGGTCGCGGTGTTGTACTCGTGCGAGGTGATCGTCCGCGTCTGGCTGACATCGCTGTAGGCGTATTGGATTTCATTCCCAATCGGGTCCACCGTCTTCGTCACCCGGTGCACCGCATCCCACTGCGTCTCCCACACGCCTCCGCGCGGATCGGTGCGCTCACTCACGCGCCCAGACTTGTCGCGCAAATAGGTCGTCACCAGATCCGAGAGCACGCTGTCTGGATCATCCTGCTCGGTCTTCCACAGCCGCACCGCCTCGTCGAAGGAGTTGGTTGTTTTCGCCAGCAGCGTGCTGCTTTCTTTCACTTCGACCACCGACGCGGCGCCCCATGCCGTGAGAGTAGAAATGGTTTTCCGCACCTTGCTGCTCGGCAAGTCCTCATGCGTCTCCGTCAGCCGTCCGAAACCGTCATAGACGAAATCCGTCTCTGTGCCTCCCAAACTAATGCTTGTCACCACGCGGCCCATGGTGTTGCGCACGAGCGTGCTCGTCAGCGTCGTGACCGTGCTCTCGCCCGAATCATCCACGTGGTAGCTCTTCCACGGTAGCCCGTACGAGCCGTAGCCCCATTTCTCACGAGATCCAAATTCATCCGGATCCAAGCTCTGCGTGTAGCGATTCGCCGATCCCTCTTCGATCGCGAAGCTGCTGATCGCGTTCAAACCCCCGTCGTCGGCTTTGGTCTGGGTCGTGACTCCGCCCGCGCTAAGCGTATAGGTCGTGTGCGTCCAAGTGCTTCCCGTCAGCAGCACGCTGGACTTCGTTCTGCGGCCGCGCAGGTCATATTCAAATTTCGTCTGCTCGCTCGTCGCGCCCAGCACCTTCAGCGTGCGCCCATCGGGCGCCACGGTCACGGTCGCGGTGGTGTTGCCGGAGGCATCCACGCTCGACGTCACGTGGCCCATCACATCTTTCACCGATTCAAACTCGCGCGCAAGACCCGCCGGATCCTGGATGACGGTCACGTCGTTGCCTGAATAGCTGTATTCCGTCCGATCGTCGTCTGGATCATCCACCCAATACAGGCTGCCGTTGCTGTTGAATTCATATTCCCACTGAATGGTTTGACTGCTCGGCTGCCCGGTGGTCACCGAGGGCCAGGTCACGGTGTTGAGCTTGCCGCCACCGTCATAGGCCCAAGTCACTTTCGCGCTTGGATCGCTCTCCTGGCGCAGCCAGCCGGAGGAAGTCTGCATGCGGCAGTGGTTGGCAAAACTATCATAAGTCCATTGCTTCACTAGATCGTCTTCGACGCCGGCTGAGGTCCGCACGTACTTGGTGACGTTGCCATCATCATCGTGCGTCCATTCTTCCGTGCTGCCGTCGGGGTATTCCAAATCGGTGATTTTGCCGCAGTCGCAGTCGCGGGTGATCGTCAGGTCATAGCTGCCGCCGAGGTCGTCGCCATCCTCGTCTTCGAGGTATTCCTTCACCTTGGCGATGAAGAAGTTGCCATTCGCGCTATCGGTATGCACAAAGTCTCGCTGTTGGCCGCTCGGATCGGTGTAACGGCCGTAAGTCGGGCTGCTGCCCTGCTCGTGGCTGTAGCCGTGCACCTCGCCGTCGGCCTCCGTCACTTGTGTGCAGCGGTCGCGCGTGCTGCCGTAGCTGCTGTAATCGAAGTTGAGGACGGTGGTGCCGCAATCTTTCACCAAATCGAGATCCTTGTTGAAGATCCCGCTCGACAGGTAGGTGTATTCGGTGTAAGGCCGCACCACTGTGCCGCCCTCGACTTGCCGGGTCTTGTGCTTGGTGGCCTTGGTGAGGAGGTTGCCGGTGTATTCATAATCCATCGTGACGTTGCCATAATCGGTATGGATCGAGGAATTGCTCACCGTGAGCTGCGTCATGAGGCCGCTCGAATAGGTGAATGTGACTTCTCGCCCCTCCGTGTCCGTGATCTTGTCGAGCTGGTAGGGGTCGGTGGTGTTGTAGAGAAATTCCATCGCGTTCCCCCACGGATCGGTGATGCTCGTGCACACATAGACCGATTTCGGAGAAGAGACCGCCCGGTCGAATTCCCACACCACGCCGGATTTATCGGTCTTCGTGAAGAAGGGTTCGTCCGCGTACTCGCTCGGCGTGTGGCCGCTGCCGCGCGTGCCTTTCGTCAATTCATCCCAGAAACCGTCGGGGCTCGTCCAGGTACTGCTGCCGATGTTCCAGACGTACTGGTCCGTGATGCGGCCTTGGCCGAGGTAGGCGCTGACGTTGCCACTGCTGTGCTCGACGAGGACGTTTTCAGCCGGGTGGTTCCAGCCGTAGCCGCACCAGCCTTCGAACTCGTAAGCGCTGCGGTAGGTGCGTGCCCAAACCAGGTCGAAGCCCAGGCCAGGGATCACGAAGTCCACTTCTTGGTAAATGACTTCGCCGGTGCCGGCCATGACGAAAGGGTGATCCTTCGGGGACGGTGGGAGCTGGCCGATGTCTCCGGCGGGGAGATCGTTCGGGGGGAAGAGTTGCAAGCCGAGCGCTGCACTGCGCGGGTCGCCGGAGTAGGCGCCTCCGGCGCCGCCGCCGCAAGGGCCGCAGCCGCCGCCGCCACCGAGAAGAGCCGCCGGACCCCAGCGGTGCATCCCCATCAACGGGGGACGACTCTCGACGCGATCCCCAAGCTCGCACATAGCCCAGTCCTGGAAGCCTGCGGTCAGGCTCGGGCTGCCGCTCACGTAGTTGACGGGAGCATCTCGCTTCGGCGTGCCGATCGAGATCGGCTCCGTGCCGGGGATCGGGTCACCCACAGATGCGTTATTCCAAGCCCAAAGGCCGATTCCGAAGCTGCCGGAGAGCAGCAGGACGGGAAACAGGGATGCGCGGAAGGAACTCATGGATAGACGGGACCGGAAAAGGCCCACCTATGAGTGCCGTGAACCACGGCTTTCATGACAAGAAATCCGGAGCGCGCCTCCGCGCTTGGCGGCGCGCTCGTTCGCAGAGCTTGCGATAGGCCTGGACCGTCGTGTGCAGTTCGGCGGCGGCGGCGGTCGCGGTAGCCCCTTCCAAGTAGCAGAGTTCCAGGGCGCGCCGGAGTCGGTAGGGAAGATGCTGAAGGATTTCGGATGCTCCGGGGGACGCGGCATCCGGCTCCTCGAAGGCAGGCTCCTCTTGCAGCGGAAGGAAGAGTCTCCGTCGCAGCTCACGCCGCGCGTGACGGAGCACGTAGGTCCACATCCAGGCAGCCAGGTGCACGATGTCCCGGCAGCGGCCTTCCAGAAAGTCGAGGGACAGGCCTTGGCCGAGTTCGTCTGTCAGATCTCTAGAGTGGCCTTGCTGCTGGGAGCAGCGGCGACAGAGGGCGAGCAGGCAGTCGTGATCCGCAGGCTCCGGGCTCCGGGCTCCGGGCTCCAGGCTCCGGGCTCCGGGCTCCGGGCTCCGGGCTCCGGGCTCCGGGCTCCGGGCTCCGGGCTCCGGGAAGGAGAGCGGCGCGCCATGGATAGGTTTCTCAATGTATCCCTGACCGGAAAGTGGTCAACTAAAAATCGTTCGCGTTCACCCCCGATCAAGGGCGAACGCATTGAAGGTGGCTTCGTTCATGGCGGCGAGGTCGAGCACGGTGAAGAAATCCACGGTCTTGAAGAAGCGGTCGAGAGCGGGCGGGCCGCAGACCTTGCCGCCGTAGCGCAGATAGATGCCGAAGAGCGTCGGGATCTCGACCGCGCGGTCGGCTTCGGGATCGGGTTGGGGTCCGGCGGCGGGATTGCAGAGCCACTCCGCTTGCGGCGAGACCCGCAGCTCGGGATGCACGTGGCCGTTCTGCTGCAACCATTCCCAAGTGCGCAGACCGTAGTCGGGCGACTGCGAAGTGAGGGAGTTGCAGCCGAAGAACCAGCGCTTGCGATGCCACAACATGTAGGCGGCGAGGCCGCGCCACAGCAAGAACAACACGTTGCGATTGCGATGCTCGCGCGCGATGCAGGCGCGACCGAGTTCGACCGACTGCGCGAGGACCTCCGACGGCAAGGCGTCGAGACGGAATTCATCCGCAGAGTAGAAACCCGCAGCGGCGGCGGCGGCTTCCCCGGTCTGCAAGCGGTAGGTGCCGATCACGCGGCCGTATTCCTCGTCGGTGACGAGCAAGTGCTGGCACTGCGCGTCGAAGCGATCGCGATCGAGGCCAGTCTGCCAGGATTCGTCGAGCCCTTCGGCGAGCTCGAGATTGAAGACTTCGAAACGCAGGCGCTGGACCTGCTCGAGGTCGGTGGCGTCGCTCGCAAAGCGCACCCCGTAGCGACCCGAGCGGCGCACGAAGTCGGGCACCGGGCCGAGGCGCAGACTAGGGGCAGCGCTGGCAGCGAGGGCGGAAAAGGCGGATCCGGTCACGCGGACCGGATCATCCTAGCGAGCTAGCGGGGCCGTGGTGAAGGCTTGAAGAAGCTAGTCGTCGCAGCCGGGATCGCCCTTGCCGCCCTTGCCGTTGTTCTTGTCGGGACCGGGATCGCCGGGCGGCTTGTCGCCGTCGCCCCAACCGTTCTTGCCGCCTTCGTCGGAGCCGGGCGGGATGCCGCCGACGCCCCAACCACGGCCTTTGGACTTCCCGTCGTTGTCGCCGCAACCGCCGTCGTCGTCGTCATCGTCGTCGTTGTCATCCCCACCCTCGTCATTGCCATTGCCGCCATCGTCATCGCCATCGTCATCGTCGTCACCCAAGCTGTCCGGTGGAGGCCCGTACTTGATGAGGTCGGCCTGCGTCCCGGGCTCTGCGACCACGGTGTAGGTCTCGTCGCCGAGTACGAGTCCGAGGACGGAGAACTGCTTCTCGAAGGTCACCATCGTGTAGAAGTTGCCTCCGTCCACGAGCGGGAAGGTCTCGACGTAGCGATAAGGGTTCTTCGGCGGATCACCTGTGCGCAGAAGCTCGACGCCGCGGCCGAGGGCGCCCGAGATGACCTCGTCGCGGAAGTCGCGCTCGGCTTGGAAGCTCTCGGTGAGGACCGCGTCGTCGGTGGTCCGGAACGCGACCGCCGTCAGTCCGAGGGTGACGGTAGATAGCATCGCGACCAGCAGCATGGTGTGGCCGCTCTGGCGCGAAGAAGCGTGGAGCGTGGTAATCATTTGGGCCAAATGAGCGTGATGAGATGGGCATCGTTTCCGGTGCCGTCTTGGATCTGGATGCGCGTCTCCGAGTTCTTGACGCGGGTGACGGTCATGCCTTCGACATGATCGGCGACGACGATGGATTCACCATAGACGTGATCGTCGCGGTACAGCTTGCCGTCCTTGAAGCGGTATTCGATGCCGGCATCGGTGCTGCCGAGTTCGATTCCGAACTTGCGCACGGCTTCTTCCTCCCGCTTGATGAGGAGGGTGCCCGAGAGAGTCGGCAGCGCGGTCTTGGCGCCGCTGAGATCGTGGCGCAGGTACTCGCGCGCCATCAGCAATTCCTGCGCGCTCTCCGCGCGATCCTTCATCTGGCCGACCATGCCGTAGAAGGGCGCAGTGCCGCGCGCAGCGAGCGTCGCGCCGATGGACATCATGCACACGACTACGACCATCTCGACCAGCGAGTGTCCGGAGGTGCGTCGGCGAAGTGAGTGGTTAATCATCGTCCTCCTCACCGCCGCCCGATTCCGTTCGGTAGGTGCCAGATTGGACAACCGATGCCTTGGTCGTCATGGAAGCGAGATCCCGCTTGACGGCGGTGATCTCCAGGTCGTAGCCGGTATTGACCTCGTCAATCCAGTCACCCTTGACCTTCTTGAGTTTCAACTTGCCGCTCGCGAGGTCGAGAACCACCTTGCCCTTCGCGTCCACCTGGAAGAGGTCCGGAGGCACCTCGGAGGCCCGATAAATCGGGTCCACGGCGGGCGCCACCACGTAGATCGGATCGTCCACGCACCACTCCTCGAGAGTGTCCACAAGCGTGTTCTGGGCAAGGATCTGGCGTGCAGTGACCGTCACGAGCACGTTCATGACGATGATCGCGAACATCACTTCGAGCAGAGTGAATCCGCTCGTGCGGCGCGAGACGCGGCGTTCAGGGAGTGAGGAGGTGTCCATCTTTGCTCTTGATGTCGCCAGTGAGTTCTCCGAACTCGTTGATGCGGATGATTCCGAACCAGTTGGTGCTGCCGGTGCGCTTGGCCTCGACCGTGAGTTGCGAACGATTCCCGACCGTCACCGTGTAGGTGAAAGGATCGGTGGCGCTCGCGAGCGCCGGGCGGATGTACTCCAGACTCTGGAGGGTGACCAGGCTGGAGGTGAAGGTCCCGTGCTCGAGGTGGTAACGTCGTTCCGCACGCCAAAGGGCGCGCAGATCCGAGGCCGCCTTGTCCATGCGCACGACCTCGGCGTTCTTGCTGATGCCGGGAACCGCGAAGGTCATCAGCACCGCCGAGATCGTCAGCACGGCCATCGTCTCCAGCATGGAGAAGCCGCCGTTGCGAGCGTGCGTGCGAAGAAGCATGGTGGGTCCGGGTTACTCCGGGGAGGGCAGGGCCGTCCCCTTGGCGGATGAGGCTGGCTGCGGCTGTAGAGAATTCCCGTCTCGCATCACGAGCAGGTCCAGGAAGGGTTGGAGCCCGGCGGGGTCGGCGCCGAGCGCGATCGAGGCCTCGTAGGCCTTCACGGCCGACTCGTCCTGACCGAGTTGGAACAGGCAGTGAGCGCGTAGGAGCTGAACGCTCGCGTCGCTCGCATTGCGGCGGGCCGCCTCGTTGACGGCGACCAGCGCCTGCTCGGTGCTCCCCGCGAGGAACTGGGCGCGGGCGAGGTCCATCCAGCCCTCGGAGCCTTCACTCCGGCTGGAGAGATAGTGCTGGAAGTGGAGAGCCGCTTGTGCCCCCTGCCCGAGCGCGAGAGCGGAACGGCCGAGCGCACGATCCACTTCGGGACTCCGATCCTCAGAATCGGTGGACTTGGCGGCGACGAGGGCTTCCGCGTGCTGACCAGTCCAGGCCAGGGCGAGGATGAGGCGCTCCTGTCCTCCTGAGTGGACGGCGTCCAGTGTTTCGGCGATGCGGGTCCAGGCAATCGCGCGGCTGTAATCGCCTTCGAAGAAGGCGAGATCGGCCGCCAGGGTTACGAATTCGGCATCGGTGCCGAAATACTCCATGCCGCGAGCGGCGAAGGCGAGGGCTTGCTCCCCTTCTGAGAGGGTGATGCGGGTGCGAAGCAGGCCGACGGCCGCCGGAAGCTGCGACTCGCTGAGCTCCAAGGCTCGCGCGTACTGCTTCGAGGCCGCCGTAGGATTGCCGGCAGCCTCGTGAGCCTGACCAGCGAGGGTGATGAGAGCCACCGACTCCGGATCAAACTCCAGCGCCTTCGTGAACAATTCGGCAGAGTAGCCGAAATTCGAGCGAGCGAAGGCGACGCGGGCGAGCATGGCGAGCGGACGCTCACTCTGCATCGGGCCCTGCCAACGCGCGAGGGCACGTTCTACTTCGTCAAGATTGCCGAATTGCCAGGCGCGCTCGGCGTCCAGCAGGCAGGCTTGGTTCCGAGCCGTGGCGTAACCTCCAGACCCCTGGTCCAGAGAGCCCGGGCGATCCGGAAAGCTGGAGCAGGCCGTCGAGGCGGCCATGCAGAAGAGGAGGGCCGTCGTGAGGTGGGAAGCTTTCATTCTTGGTTTCCCGGGAGGGTCCGGTTCATCTGTTCTTGGATGCGCGCGTCGGCCGCCTCGCCGACGCCTTGGGGCACGAGGCCCTCGTAGATGCGCTGGCGCTGCGCGCGAATGCGCTCGGCCGCCCGCGCGGAATCCTTGTGGGTGCGCTCGAGCAGGATGAGCGCCGAACCGGAATCGTTCTGGTTCTCCAGTCGCGCCGCGGCTTCGCGCCACATGCCGGCGAGAGCGGTTTCGAAGCCGAGCAAGTCGGCCTGCTTGGGATCGGTGTGCGCCGTGCGCCCGAAGTTCTTGGCGTCGAGCACGCGCGGCGTGAGAAGGATCACCAGCTCCTCGCGGATGGTCACGTCCACGTTGCTACGGAAGAGCGCACCGGCGTAGGGAATATCGCCGAGCAGCGGGATCTTGCGCTCGGTGGCGACGGTCTTCTCACGGAAGAGACCGCCGATCACGACCGTCTGGCCGTCGCGCACCAAGATGTTGGTGGTGATCTCGGCGGTTTCCTCGAAGGGCAGGCCACGATCGTTGATGCCGCCGTCGGAGTCTTCCGGGTGCAGCTCGAGACGGATCACGCCGTCCTCGCCGATGAAGGGCCGGAAGATCAACTGGGTGCCGGTTTCGAGAAACTCGATGGTCTGCGTGGCGCTGGTCTGCGTCACCATGGTGGTGATGTAGCCATCGCGGCGTCCGAGCAGCAACTCACCACGCTGCTTGTTGAGCGCGACGATGCGAGTGTTGGCAAGGATGCGGGTGTCGGTCACCTGCTGCAGCGCACGCACGAACATGGCGGCGTCGCCGTCAATCCAACCGACCGAAAGTCCGCCGTCGGCGACGTCACTGGCGAAGTCGGTGGCGCCGCGCGCGACTCCGTCGGCGAGTTCGCCGGTCGGAATCGGACTGGTGAGAAGATTGAAGCCGGTCGGACTGCTCGCGGAGAGGCCTTGATAGGCCACGCCGGTGAGCTTGTCGAAGGAGATGCCGAGCTCGTGATCGTCCTGCAGTTCCGCCGACAGGATCACGGCCTCGACCAAGACCTGCTTCGGCTCCACGTCGAGTGCCTTGACCAATTGCTCGATGCGCTCGAGGTTCTCAGGCAGATCGCGCACGATCAAAACTTCGGCCGAGGCGTAGTCGTCGCCGCCCCCGTCCTCAGGACTGGGAGTGAGGCCTTGGCGCGAGGTCGAGGACGCGGTGACGCGGCCCGACTCGTTGAGCATCGGCTCGATCATCAGTGCCAGATCGGAGGCGCGCGCGTACTTCAATTCGAAGATGCGCGTGTCGAACTGCGCCGGCTCGATGAAGAGGAAGCGTCCACGATCCACCGCGCGCAGCGATGCGCCGAGGCAGATCATTTCGACCGCCTCCTCGGGGGAGACGTCGTAAAGGTCGCCACTGAAGTTCGCGATCACGTTCTGCGCGACCACGATGTTGCGCTGTGAAATCACGCGCAACTGGCGAAAGGCGTCGCGGACGTCCATGTTTCGCGCGTGGAACTCGAGGCGATCGTTGGCGTTGACCGTGAAGCCGGGGCCGGAGGCGACCGGCGCGCTCGCTTCGACGGCCACCGGTTCCTGAGAAACGGCGCAGAGGAGGAGGATCGGAAGAAGGTTCATGACGGGTGGTTCAACCGGCGGAGAGTTCGAACATCGGCAGGTAGAGAGCGATCAGCACTGCGGCGACCATCACCGACATCATGATGATCAAGATCGTCTCGACCTGAGAGGCCAGGCGCTCCACCGTGGTTTCCACCTTGCCGCGGTAGAAGCGCGCGACTTCGGCATAGACTTCGGTGATGGTGCCGGACTCTTCTCCGATGCGGGTCATGTTCACCAGGAAGGAGGTGAACAGTCCGGAGGACGAGAGCGCCTGCGTGAGCGTCGCTCCACGTCCGATCTGCTGCGCCATGCGCCCGGTGACTTCCTCGTAGGCAGGATTCCTCCGGTACACGCTGCGCACGATGTCGAGTGATTCGAGCATCGAAACGCCGGCAGCGAGCAGGTTCGAGAGATTCAGCGCGAATTTCTGCATCGCGGTCTGAACCATGAGGTCGCCGATGATCGGTAGCGACATCAGGAAACGATTCCAAGTGCGGCGACCGCTCTCGGTGCGCACCCAACTGCGGAAGGCGATCACTGCGATCACCACGCCGAGCACGTAGATCCCGGCGTTGGCGCGCAAGTCGTCGGAAATCGCAACCAGGGCCTTGGTCGGGCCGGGCAGCTCCTTGCCGAACTCCGCGAACATCGTCTTGAAGGTCGGCACCACCAGGGTCATCATCACCAGCACGGCGCCAATCGAAACGAACAGGATCATCACCGGATAGAACAGCGCGGCGCTGATCTTGGCGCGGAAGGCCTGCACTTCCTCGACTTGCTCGCAGAGGCGCGTCAATACGTTGTCGAGCTCGCCCGAGAGTTCACCGCAGCGCACCACTTCGCACCACTCGTCGCGGAAGGTCTTGGGGTGCGCGCGCATCGAATCCGACAGGTTCGAGCCTCCGGCTACGCCGTCGGCGAGGCTCTGGATGATCTTCGACATGTCCGTGCTCTCGGTCTGTTCCGAAGCGATCAGCAACCCTTGATAAAGCGGCGTACCCGAGCGGAACAGCGTGGTGAGCTGCCGGAAGAATGAAAGCACGTCCTGCAACTGCGCCTTGCGGTGGCGTTTGATCGCCACCCGCGGCTGCAGGAACAAGCTCTTGCTGCGTCCGGCGATGGCGGCCATCTAGTCCACGCGGATGTAATCCGCGACCTCCGCGAAACTGGTGTGGCCCGCGAGCAGCTTCGCGCGCGCGTCGTCGGCGAGGAAGGCGGTTTTCTGACTCTCGAGGAAGCGCTTGAGCTCCTCGAGCGGCTGACGCGCGGCGATGCGGTCCTGAATCTCCTCCGTCACGCGCAGCACTTCGTAGAGTCCGACGCGCCCTTTCACGCCGCGGCCGCGACAGGTCGCGCACTTGGGATCTTCTCCCTGGCGCCAGATTTCCGCGCCCGCGGGAAGCCCGTGATTCTTCGCGGTGGCCTCCGGCAATTCCTGCGCACGCCGACAGTCCGGGCACAAACGACGCACCAGACGTTGCGCCTCGAGCAAGCGCAACGCGGGGCCGAGCAGAAAGGGCTCAATGCCCATATCCACCAAGCGGTAGATCACCTGCAACGCATTGTTGGTGTGCAGCGTCGAGAGCACGAGGTGGCCGGTCAAGGCCGCGCGCATGCAGATCTGCGCGGTCTCGGTGTCGCGCACTTCGCCGACCATGATCACGTCGGGGTCCTGACGCAGGAAGGAACGCAGCGCCGAGGAGAAATTGAGGCCCGCAGTGTTGTTCACCTGCACCTGATTGAGCCCGTGCAGCTTGTATTCGACCGGATCCTCGACCGTGACGATGTTGCGTCGCGTGTCGTTGATGAGGCCGAGACAGGTGTAGAGCGTGGTGCTCTTGCCGCTTCCGGTGGGTCCGGTCACGAAGACCAAGCCGTGGTGGCAGTTGGCGGCGTCGAGGAAGTCGTCGGCCTGACTGCGCGAGAAACCGAGATGCGTCAGGTCATTGGGCAGCGCGGTCTTCTCGAGCAGGCGCAGCACCATTTTCTCACCATAGACGGTCGGCACGGTGCTCACGCGCAAGTCCACGCGCCGTTCTCCATCCCGGGTGGCGATGGCGCCGTCCTGCGGGACGCGCCGCTCGGCGATGTCCATTTTGGCGAGGATCTTCATCCTCGAAACCGCCTGCCGGAAGAGCGTCAACGGCGGTGCGCTGACTTCGCGCAGTTGTCCGTCCACGCGATAGCGCACGCGCACGCTACTCTCGAAGGGTTCGCAGTGGATGTCGCTGGCGCCTTCTTCGATGGCTTGCAGCAGCAGCGAGTTCACGAAGCGCAGCACCGCGGTGTCCTTGCCGCCCGCGATCGCCTCGTTGAGGTCCACGTCCACGCCTTTGGGTTTGGACTCGTCGCGCTCCAGCTCGCGGTCGCCGAGCACCTCGTTGACCTTGTCGCGGTCACCGAAGACCTGCATCAGCACCATGCGGTACAGGCTCGCCGTGCTGGCGTGGATCGCGACCGGCAAGGCGGTGACCATGCGGATCTCTTCGATCGCGCTGTGATCGAGCGGATCGGCGGCGATCACGTGAAGCGTGCCGTTCGCCAGGAACAGCGGCAGCACGCGACGGTTGCGGAAGATGCTCTCCGGCACCTTCGCGATCGCTCCCTGACAAGAAGCGGTCAACTCCTCGAGCGTTCCGCGTTCCTTGATGCGGTCCGGCGGAAAGCCCTCGAGCACCACGTCGGGACGTTCGGCGTCCATCTCGAACCACGAGCAGCCGAGGTACTCGGCGATGCGCAGGGCCAGCGTGCGCTCGTCGGCGAGACCGGCCTCGACGAGCTGGGCCTCCGGGTTCGACGGCAGCGAAGCCACCGGCACCGAGAGCCGTTCGAGGTCCTCGGGTTGGATGTCACCCTTGCGCAGCAGAAGCCGCACCAACAACGGAGCGTCACGCTCGATCACGAATCCGCTCACTAGATTTCCTCCTCAACGGGTGCCGAACCATCCAGATCAATGCGGAAGCGTTTCCCGCGCCACATCACGGAGACGTTGGTGCCGCTCACCGCGATCAACACCGGAGGCTCCGTCTCATCCGCACCCGGAACGACGTCGCCGACCAGGAGGTCAGCGCCATTGATCCATGCGCGACCTGGGTCGCCCGGCATCGTGGACTGAAGCGTCACGCGCAGAACCGGAACGCCGGGCCCCGCGTTGACGTCCACTCCATTGGAGGACGCTCCCGGCCTCGAAGACACGTTGCCGCCGCTTCGAGCAGCTTCCGTCTCCGCCTTCATCTGCAGCAACTCGACGAGGAAGAAAGGATCCTTGAGATCGGCGGGAGTCACCTCGACGCCGCGGCGCGGGACGTCGCGCGGTTCGATGCGCTGCGGGGACGGCAAGGGCTCTCCACCGGCCGCAGCGGACGGTTCGGCGGCTTGCGTGCGCGACCAGCCCTGCCAGACCAGAATTCCGATCACGAGAGCGAAGCAGTGCCTGCGGACGAGTTCGAACATTAGGCGTCTCCTCCGACGTCATCGGGGTTCCATTCGGACGGTGCCGCGCCGGCGAGACCGACCAGCTCCACCTCGAGTTCCAACTCCTGTTCGCCGATCGCGATCTTGAGCCGGTCAACTCGCATCAAGCGGTTGCCACGCTCCACGCGATCGAGGAAGTCCACGATCTGCGGATAGCGACCACCCACGCGCAGTCGCAGCGTGATGGTCTTGAACTCGCCGATCTCGGTGAGTTCCGGGCGCTCTTGCGAGAGTACGCGCATGCCAGCGTCGCGGAGGTGTGCGAGCAGATAATCGTTCCAATCCACGGCTTCCGCAGCGGGAACGACACGACTCGCGACTTGGTGCCAGGCGGCGAGGTGCTCGCTCAGACGTTCGGCAACACTGGCGCGTTCGCGCGCCTCTTCGAGTGTGGCGCGCTTCGATTCCAGCGATCCACCCAGCGGCATCGTGACGCCAGCCAAGCCGACCGTCAGCAGCACCGCGGCGATTGCGAAGTTGAACGACGGCGGATTCTGCCGCAGTCGGCCGAGTTTCTCGCGCAGGTCTTGCAGGTCTTTGCGAATGTCCATGTTCAGCGCACCATGCAGCGCACGCGGGCTTCGACCCAGGGGTAGGCGTCCTCTTCGTGCAGGACGACGCCGGCGCCGGTCACGCGCCGAAACACGGAACTCAGGACTTCCGACTCGCGCAGCGCGGCCGTGAAGGCTTGAACCTGCGGCGGAGAATCTCCGCCGACGGCGGGAGCGGTCACCGAGAACTCAGTCCAGCGATTGCTCGCAACTTCGTCCGCCGGTACCGCGACCGACGGATCGTCGGGCGTGAAGAAGAACGGGAAGCTGCCTTCGAAGGACTCCAGTGCCATGCCTTCAGGCAGCAGCAGCGGCAGTTCCTCGAGCAAAGGAGCCCAGCGAACCCGATCCTGGCCGAAGTGTCCGGCCAGATAGGCGGCGGCGCTCAAGCGCTCCTCGTGATCGCGCAGTTCGTACACGTCTGAGCCGAAGCGCTCGAAGATCTCGTGCGAAGCGGTCTCTTGACTCCGAATTTCGGTGTCGAGCTCGGAAGCGCGCAGGTTCATCCAGAACCCGACAGCGATCATCGCGCCAGCGGCAGCGGCGAGTCCACCGATCGGAAGCGCCGCGGGTTCTCCGCCCAGCGCGCGTCCGCCCGATTGCACGATGTTGAGGTATTCTCCGCGGCGAAAGGCGCTGTCGGCGAGTGCGACGCAGTAACCCGCGGCGCTCATGTCCACCGCCTCGGTGCGCCGTCCCGAAACGCCGAGTTCTCTGCACACGCGATGGAGCAACTCCTCTTCGCCGTGCAGAACGATTTCCGGATCCGTGACGAGGTGCAGCGAGTCGCGCGCCACCCCCAGCAGGCGACGGCCGGCACTGATCACCGCGAAGTCACGCGCCTGGCTGAACTCGAACACGTGCCGGGCGAGCAGATCACCCTCCTGCGCGAGCAGGGCGAGGCCGTGGCCCTCACCGGTGACGATGCGAATCTCGGCCTCCGCGCGCTTGGTCCTCTTGGGTTCGGCACGGATCGCGCTCGCGAGTACGGCGTGCGTGGTGGAGAGGAATCGCACGGAGGCGCCCAGCTTCGACAGACCACGGCGCGCTTGGCGTGCCAGCAATCCGGGCACCATGATCGCGGTGCTGAAGACCTCCGGCGCCAGACAGGTGTCAATCTCGCGGCCGATCATGTCCTGGCCGAGCTCAGCGACCAGAGTCTCGAGCATCGAGCCCGATTTGCCCACCAGATGCGATTTGCGTTCGGTGGCGAAAAACTCGACTTCCGGCTCGAAACCGAGAGCCACGCGTCCACGTAGCGTTTTGTCCGCGACCAGCGCGCGCAACTTGCCTTCGAGCTCGCCCTCGGCGAAGTCGCCGGAGGCGGCGAGGAGCTCGACCGGGGCATCGGCATCGCGGCTCCAGTAGCGCACGCGATTGCGTCCGACCAGAACGGCGGTGACGCCGCGCGGCATGCGGGATTGCTTGGAAGGTGCAGCCATGAGGGAAGCTCAACAGTCCTATCGGAATGTGCCTGAATATTGCTTGAGTCGTGCGCCACAAAAGCCGAAGGGGGCGCCCGCTGAGCGGACGCCCCCTTGGAGTCGGATTGGTTCCGGACTACTTGCTCGGCAGGAGCTCGTCCTTGATGCTGGACTTGCCCTTGTTGAAGCCGTTCTCATCGAACACCACGGTGTAGGCGCCGTAGCCGCTCGAAGCACCGGTGCGGGTGAGTTTGATCTCCCACTTGGTGTCCCAGTTCGAGCTGGTGACGTTGCCGGCGGTGAAGTAGGTCGGGTTGGTCAGCGACACGTCGAGGTCAGCGACCTTCTTCGCGAACTGGCCGTTTCGGCCTTGGTAAGAGCCCTGCGAGGACATCAGGTTCTCGCAGTAATTGAAGGCCTCAGCCGCTTTCGAGCGCTCGACAGAGCGCATGAAGCGGGGCACGGCGAACGTGGCGAGCACGCCGAGAATGACGACCACGATCGTCAATTCGACCAGCGAGAAGCCGCCTTTCTTGGAGTTCAGGTTGAGCGTTTTCATTGGAACTTGGAGGAACACGGGGATCCGACGTCCCCGTGTGGGGCGCGGGGCGCAACGGTTTCGTCGTGCCAGGTTCCCTATCGGTGCCCCCACCCCCGCGGGCTTGAGCGGGAAATCGATTTTTTTGGGAGGCCCCCCTCAGACCCGCATCGCGGCCCGTTCGGCCGAAAGCGCCTCGAGGTGCTCGACGGCATCCGGCGTGGGGTACTTACCGGTGAAACAGCCGGTGCAGAACTCCGCCAGCTCCGGGTTCTTGGCCCGACCGGCGGCGACCATCCGCTCCAGATCAAGATAGAGAAGCAAATCGGCGCCGATCTCCATGCGCACCTCTTCGGTCGTCCGGTTGCGCGCAATGAAGTCGTCCTTGGTGGCCATGTCGATGCCATAGGGACAGGGCGCGATCAGCGGCGGGCTGGTGGTGGCGAAATAGACCTGCGCCGCCCCCGCCTTCCGCGCGGTTTCGATGATCTTGCGGCTGGTGTTGCCACGCACGATCGAGTCGTCCACCAGCAACACCGTGCGGCCTTCGAATTCGATCGGAATCGGATTCAGTTTGCGGCGGATGGACGACTTCCGCTGCGCCTGGTTCGGCATGATGAAGGTGCGGCCGACGTAGCGATTCTTGATGAATCCTTCCCGGTAAGGCACGCCCAGCGCAAGGGCGGTGGAGAGCGCGGCATCGCGCGCGCTGTCCGGGATCGGGATCACCGCGTCGGGCATTGGCAGACCGGCTTCGATCCATTGTGCGGCGAGCGCCTCGCCGAAACGTTGGCGCGCCTTGTACACGCTGACGCCGTCGAGGAAGGAATCCGGCCGCGAGAAGTACACCAATTCGAAGATGCAGGGCGTGTGCTTGTGCTCGGCGATCTGCAGGAACACCGGCTCCTGGCCCGGCATCACCACGAAAGCTTCACCGTTCTTAAGGTCGCGGTAGCGCTCGAAGCCGAGCACGTCGAAGGCGACCGATTCGGAGGCAACCGCCCATTCGGTCCCGCGTGCCGAAACGCGGCGGCCCACGATGCAGGGCTTGATGCCCGCCGGATCGCGGAAGGCGAACAGCGCGCCGTCGGAGAGAATGCCGGCAACGGAGTAGGCGCCCTTGGCGTGCTCGAAGGCGCTCTCGACCGCCGTGCGCAGTCGTTCGGCGAGCGGATCGCTCTTCAGCGTGCGCTGCATCCCCATCGCGAAGGCGTAGAGAATCGCCTCGACGTCGCAGGAGGACTCCAGACAGATGTTCGCCGCCGGAAACTTGCGCGACTTCAAATCCACCCAGTTGGTGAGATTCCCGTTGTGGGCCATGCCCACGCCGAAGGGATAGTTGATGTAGAAAGGTTGCGCGTCCTCGCCGGCGCCGCCGCCCACGGTCGGGTAGCGCACGTGGCCGATCGCAAGATTGCCCTTCAGGCGCTCCATGTCATGCGCCTGAAAAATGTCGCGCACCATTCCGTTCTGCTTGCGCTGATGGAACTTGCCATCAAAGGACAGGATCCCCGCCGCGTCCTGGCCGCGGTGTTGGAGTGCGATCAGCCCTTCGTAGAGCTCCGCAGCGACGTCGTTGCCGGACAGTCCGGCGATGCCGATGAATCCGCACATGGTGCAGGCCGAATTCTAACGGATGGCTGCCCTCGCCGGAGCGGCGCTGGCCGTCTCGGCGCGAAAAGCCAGAAGGCGTTCCACTCTCTTAGGATCTTCGCGCGCGATTTCCATGCACGGCGGTGCAAGGTCACGGCCACTGTGCTGGTAAAGCGGGTCGTAATAGTGCTCCAGAAGGAGAGCAGCAATCTGCGCGTAGGCACCGGAAGCGTGAAGGGCACGGAGCCGACCGTCCCAGGTCGGACCGAGGCGCTCCTCCAGGAAGGGCAAGCGCTCGGCGATCTGCCGTACCGAACCTGGCTCGGCCAGGTAGTCCTCGACCAGGATCCGCACGCGTGTGTCTCGTTCGGCGCTCAACTCGGCGACGCGGGCCACACGCATCGCACGCCACAGGGTTTCGGGCACGATCACGTCACCGACCTTGCGCGACTCGGCCTCGACGAACCACGGCGGAGGTCCGAGCGCATCGAGACGCGCGGCGATGCGCGATTCGAAGGCGGCCTGGGTCACGGGCTGGCGGCCGACCGCGCCGAGGATCGAAGAGCGGTGACCTGCGCAGGCTTCGAGATCGAGGGTGGTGCCGGGCGCGGCGGTCTCCAACTCCTGCAGCAGGAGCGTCTTGCCGGTGCCGGTCGCACCACTCACTAAGAGGATGGGACTCGTTCCGGCCGGCGGCCAGGCGGCGAGCCGAGCCAGCACCCACGAGCGGTAGGCCTTGTAGCCCCCGTCGAGCAACGCGACGCGCTCGCCGAGTGCCTGCAGCAGCACCGCCACCGAGCGCGAGCGCATCCCGCCGCGCCAACAGTGGAGGACCGTCCAGCCGCGGCCGCCGTCAGGCAGAGTCTTGCACGTTTCGGTGAGCACCGAAGTCGCGCCGGCACGCAAGGGTTCGGAGAGAACGGCGAAGGTCGTGCGCCACTCGGCCTCCGCGACTTCGCGGCCGAGCACCGCGCTGAGCAGCACCGGCATGCGCGCCGCCGCGAGTTCGAGCCCCTGGTCGTAGGCGGCACCGGGTGATACCTGCTTGTAGAGCGTGCCGATCAGTGCGCGCTCGTCGTCGTCGAGGAGCGGTGCATTGATCGCGTGCGGGATCGCGTCGCGCGCGAACTCGGCGGGACTGCGCAGATCCACCCATCGCGCCTCGGTCAGGAGGCGCGCGTCCTCGTAGCTCAGGGCGGGGATCTGCACGGTGTCGGACCGCTCATCGTATCCTGGTTCGCATGAGCGAGGCTCCCCCCGTCGTTTCTTCACGTTTGGCCGCGGTGATCCGCGAGGGCGTGCGTGAAGAGCAGGTCCACGGCAAGACCAACCCGGAATGGAAGAAGGTGCGCGGCACCGGCACCGAGTTGTGGCTGGATACCGGCGACATGGAGGCGGCGGGCGCGTTGTGGAACCCGGAGTTCTCGGCGCTGACGACGAACAACACGCTGCTGAACCGCGAGATCCAGAAGGGAATCTACGACTCGTGGATTCCGGCGGCGGCGAAGGCGGCGCGCGCGGATCAGCCGAATTTGAACGAGCAGGATCAGGTGCTCGAGATCGCCTTTGCGCTGAATGCGCGGCACGGACTGCGGTTGGTCGAGCGCTTCGGTGCTTACGTAAGCGTGGAGCTGCACACCGATCTGGCGAACGACCTGAAGCGCTCGGTGGCCTATGGTCGGCGCTACGCGGCGCTGTGTCCGAAGTTCATCGTCAAGGTGCCGTTGACGCCGGAGGGTTTGATCGCGGCGCGGACCTTGGAGGAGGAAGGCATTCCGGTCAACTTCACGCTCGGCTTCAGCGCGCGCGAGAATTTTCTCATCACTTGCGTGGCGCGGCCGTCGTGGGTGAACGTGTTCCTCGGACGGCTCAACGCCTACGGCAGTGATTCCAACCTGTGCGACGGCCGTTGGGTCGGCGAGCGCGCGACGATGGCCAGTCAGGCGGCGGTGAAGGGCTTGCGCAAGAAGCTCGGTGCCTCCACGCGGCAGATCGCGGCTTCGATGCGCAACGGCGAGCAGGTCGCGACGCTGGCGGGCGTGGACGTGTACACGATGCCGACGCCGGTGGCCGAGAGCTTCCTCAAGGCGCCGCCCGCAACGGTGCGCGATTGCACCGGCGAGGACTACCAGCCGGAGTGGAACGCGGGCGTGGATCCGCGGGCCGAGGGAGTCGAAGGACTCTGGGAAATCTCTCCCGATTTCGAGGCAGCGTGCCTGCGGCTCGCGAACGCGAGTTGGGATGACCTGACTCCGGCCATCGTACTCGAAGGCCTGGGTGATGCCGGCGTAGCGGCGGTGTTCCCGCGCCTCGCCCCCGCCGAAGTCGCACGCCTCGAAAAGGAGGGCAAAGCGCCCAAGCGCGATACCTGGCGCGAACACCTCGCCACCGGCCGCGCCGGGCTCGACGGCCTCTTCACGCGTGCCGGCCTGCTCGCCTTCGCGCAGGACCAGTCCGCGCTCGACGCCCGCATCCGCGAGCACCTCGGGTAGGCGGCGCGGCGTGCAAAGGATCATCGAGTGCGTACCGAACGTGTCCGAGGGGCGCGATCCGGCGGTCTACCGTGCGATCGCGGCTGAGGCCGAGACCGTCGAAGGTGTGCATCTGCTCGACGTGGATCCGGGCAAGGCGACGAACCGCACGGTGATCACTTTCGCGGGTGAGCCGGAGGCGGTGATCGAGGCGGCGGTGCGCGTGGCGCGTAAGGCGAAGGAGTTGATCGACATGCGCAAGCATCACGGTGAGCATCCGCGCTTCGGCGCGCTCGACGTGTGTCCGCTGGTGCCGATCAGCGGCGTCACGATGGAAGAATGCGCGGAATACGCGCGGCAACTCGGCAAGCGCATCGGCGACGAAGTCGGACTGAGCGTGTTCCTCTACGAGCGCGCGGCGACGAAGCCGGAGCGACGCAATCTTGCGACCGTGCGTGCGGGTGAGTACGAAGCACTTGCGGAGCGACTGAAGAAGGCGGAATGGAAACCGGATTGCGGCCCCGCCGAGTTCCAGCCGCGCTCGGGCGCGACCGCCGTGGGCGCGCGTGACTTCCTGGTCGCCTACAACGTCAATCTCAACACCACCAGCACGCGGCGCGCGAATGCGATCGCCTTCGACGTGCGTGAGAAGGGGCGCAAGGATCCGAAGGATTCGACGAAGTGGATTCCCGGCACGTTGAAAGCGGCCAAGGGCATCGGCTGGTTCATCGAGGAGTACGGGATCTGCCAGGTTTCGCTGAACTTGACCGACGTCTCGGTCACTTCGATGCACGCCGCCTTCGACGAGGTCGAGCGCTGCGCTGCCGCCCGCGGAGTGCGCGTGACCGGCTCGGAGTTGGTCGGCCTGATCCCGCTGCGTGCGCTGCTCGATGCCGGACGACACTTCCTGCGCAAACAGCAGCGATCCCTCGGCGTCCCGGATCGTGAGTTGATCAAGATCGCGGTGCGCTCGCTGGGGCTGGATGAACTCTCACCCTTCGATCCGCAGAAGAAGGTCATCGAATACGTACTCGCGGCGCGCGCGGCGCAGAAGCGGTTGGTGGATCTCACCCTGCGTGGCTTCACCGAGGAAACTGCCAGCGAATCCCCTGCTCCGGGTGGCGGATCGGTCGCGGCGGCGGTCGGCGCGCTCGGCGCAGCGCTCGGCACCATGGTCGCCAACCTTTCCTCTCACAAGAAGGGTTGGGACGCACGTTGGGAAGAGTTCTCAGCGCAGGCGGTGCGGGGTCAGGCCGTCGCCGATCGCCTGCTCGCGCTGGTGGACGCCGACACTGACGCCTTCCACGCAGTGATGCACGCCATGCGCAACCAGGCCGACGACCCCGAGGCGGTGCAAGCCGCAGTGCGCGGCGCGATCGAAACTCCGCTCGCGGTGATGGAGACCTCTCTCGAAGCGATGGCGGTCTGTGCCGCGATGGCCGAGCACGGTCTCAAGGCCAGTGCCTCCGACGCCGGAGTCGGCGCAATGTGCGCACGGCTCGCGGTGCGCGGCGCCGGCCTGAACGTGCGCATCAACCTCAAGGATCTCGCCGACGAACGCCAACGCGAGGACTACCTCGCCCGCGCGCACAAATTCGAGGAGCAGGCCGCCACCGCCGAAGCCGCGATCCTTGAGACGCTCGCGCTGGACTGAGTGCTGGCTCAGCCGTTCGGAAGCTCGCGATTCGACCTCTCCCTTGGGAAGCCGTAGGAAGATCGTCTCATTCTGTGATCATCCGAGCCGCGCTGCGACGAGATCACAGATTGCCACGCAATGCCTAGGAAAGATTGAGACAGTGTGCGCCGAGGCTCGCGCGCGCGTCGCGCGCTCTAAGCCGCCGCGACGCCGCCGAGCAATTCCTCCACCTTGGCCAGCATGTCTTTGGGGTTCCAAGGCTTCTGGAAGGTGTGGTTGGCGCCGACGTTCTTCGCAACACGCAGATAGACCTCGGTGCTGGTCTTGCCGGCGCCGCTCATCGCAATGATCTTCATCGTGGGATAGCGCTTGTGCGCCTGGATGATGCTCTCCAATCCTTCCTGATTCGGCATCACGATGTCGGTGATGAGCAGGTCGTACTGCTCCGCGGCGAGCTTGCGCGCGCCTTCGAGCCCGTCGCAGCCGACCTCCACGGTGTAGCCACGGAGCTTGAGGAGCTTCTCGAGGGTGCCGCGGAGTTCGGCGTCGTCGTCGGTGACCAGGATTCGTGCCATCTGCGAGCCCTCCGGGAGGACGGAGGTTAGCCTTGACATCGTCCGCGAGGGCCCCGGCCCTTGAGTGGATTCCGACTCAAGATGGGGGCTTCCCCAGCCGATGCAACCAGGATTCTCAGGCCCGGATTCCGCCCCGCGCCTCTTCCCGACCCCATGAGCGCCCCAAGCGTTTCCCAGAAGCTGCAGTCCGCGCCCCCGGACGGCTTCGAAGCCGTATTCGCCCAGGAGACGCGCGAACTGCTGCTGCGCCGTTTGCGCCTGGGCCTGAAGGTCGGCGTGGTGCTCTACGTGCTGTTCTGCGGCCTCGACCTGCTGGCAGCACCCCAGTACTGGCTGCCCTTCTTACTGGTGCGGCTCGGCGTGGCTGCCTGCACGGCACTCGCCCTCTGGATCAGTCACTCGGCCTGGGGCGTACGCCAAGTCGTGCCGCTCTCGGTCGGGATCATGTACGTCGGCACGCTCGGCATGAGCGTGATGACCGCGATCTGGAGTGGCTTCGAGAATCAGTACTACGTCGGCAACATGCTCGCCATCTTCCTGGTGGGCCTGTACTTCCCGTGGGGTGCTGCAACCACGGCCCTCTACGGCGCGCTGACGATCCTCACTTATCTCGGCATCAACACGGTGGTGCACGGATTCCATCCGATCGCCGCTGCCGCGCCCTTCTTCTTCCTCGGTGGCACCGCGATTCTGACGGTATGGGCCGCCGCCGCCTCGCAGCGCAATCGGCGCGAGAGCCTGGGCATGCGCATGCAGCTCGAGGTCGCGAACACCGAGCTCAAGTCGCTCGACGAAGCGAAGACCGGCTTCTTCGCCAACGTCAGCCACGAGTTGCGCACGCCGCTCATGCTGCTCCTCGGCCCGATCGAGACGCTCAAGCGCCACGATCCGAACACCGACGACGACGCCCTGCTCGACGCGATGAACACCAACGCGCATCGTCTGATGCGTCAGGTGAATCTGATCTTGAACTTCTCCAAGATCGAGGCCGGGCAGATGACCTTGCAGCGCGAGGTTGCCGATTTGGGTGGCTTGCTCGCGCGGACGGTGAATGCGGCCAAGCCCTACGCGGAGGGCCGTGCGATCAGCTTGACCGGTGAAGGCCTCGACGCACTGCCGCAACTCGCCTTCGACGTCGAGAAGATCGAGACGATTGCGAACAACCTGATCTCGAACGCGCTGAAGTTCACGCCTGATGGTGGCGTGATCACGATCCGCGCCGGGACCCTCGGCCAGAACGCAGCGACGCTGTGGTTCGAGGTGCAGGATTCGGGTTGCGGGATTCCGCCCGATCAGGTGGAGAAGGTCTTCGAGCGCTTCCACCAAGTGAAGGGCGGCAAGGCGGGCAAGATCCAGGGCACCGGCCTCGGTTTGTCTTTGTCGAAGGAATTCGCGGAGGCGCATGGCGGACGCATCTTCGCGCGCAGCACGCTCGGAGCAGGCACGACTTTCCGCGTCGAGCTGCCGAACGTGGACGCGGCGTCGCTGACGCAGACCGATGACGCGGGCGAGAAGAAGGTGGCACGCGCCGCCTCCACCACCACCGACTTCGCCGATCTGGCGCGGCCGAGCCTGGAGCAGCGCAGCAAGCCGCGCGTGTCGAAGGTGCCGGCCGACGCGCCGCTGGTGCTGGTGGTCGAGGACAACCCCGACCTGCGCGCCTTCATCAGCGGCATCATCGGCGCACGATGGCGCGTGCAGACTGCCGTCAACGGTCGCGAGGGTCTGGAGACCGCGCGGCGCATTCGTCCCGACATGATCGTGTCCGACGTGATGATGCCGGAGATGGACGGTTTCGAAATGGTCGAGGCGCTGCGCCAGGACAAGGCGTTCGCGAGCACGCCGATCCTGTTCCTGTCCGCGCGTACCGGCAGCGAAGCTGTGGTGCGCGGGCTGACCCTGGGTGCGGTGGATTACGTCAACAAACCCTTCAAGCAGGCCGAGTTGGAAGCGCGCATCGAGGCGCAGCTTCGTCTGCGCGCCGCCGAGCGGACCTTGGCCGAGCGCGACAGCCGATTGCTCGCGATGGGTCAGGTTGCCGGCACGATTGCGCACGATCTGCGCAGTCCGCTGCAGGCTCTGGTCACGCGGCTGGAGATCCTGCGCATGACTGCGGAGTTGCTCGGCTCGCTACCGCAGATGCAGGAAGAGCTGGATTCGATCGAGAAACAGGCCTTCCGCATCGAAGGGATGATCCAGGAGATGCTGGAGTTCATGCGCGGTCAGGACGTCACGCTCGACCGGCAGAAGACGGAGGTGTTCTCCTTCCTCAATGGGTTGGCGGACGAGGCGGCGCGGAACATGGAAGGCGTCGGCGTGAAGTTGAAGCAGGAGTTCCACGGCGACGCGCAGGCGACGCTGGGTTGGGATCAGGATCGCATGACGCGCGTGTTCGAGAATCTCTTCAACAATGCACGGGACGCGCTGGTGCAGATGAGCAAGGATCATCCGAACCCGGCCGTGCGCTTCGTGGTGTCGGCGGACGGGCACGAGATCGTGTTCCGGATCTCCGACAACGGCCCCGGCATTCCGCCGGAGGTGGCCGATCGCTTGTTCCAGGTCGGCGCGACCTCAGGCAAGGCGCACGGGACCGGATTCGGTCTTTCGATCGTCAAGAACCTCGTGCAAGCGCACGGCGGCGCGATCGAAGTGCAGGCGAAGGGCGAGGACGGCGGCGCCTGTTTCACCATTCGCTTCCCGCGCACGACGGCGACGGAGGGCGTGAGTCAGGAGAATGCGGAGGACGCGTCCGACGCCTCCGAGCAACCCGAACCGGATGACGGGACGGATGGCGGGAAGGACCGCGATCCGGAGTAGAGTGGTCTTGGTCGGGGGCCGATGCGCGAAGTATGCGCGAGCCGTCCGGATTGTCATTGAGTTCGTCCCACCGGAAGGAATTCTGTTACACGGCACAGTCAATCATAGCGTGCCCCTCGCTTCGACAGAAAATCCGTTACAGTCGTAAGAGTTGCCTCGCCATTCGATAGGACTCGAGACTTAAAGCCGTTCTCTGACTCCAGCCTCCACTCAACGAGCTTACCTCTGCGATCGAATAAGTACGCCGGCTGTCCCGAAGCCACTCTATTGGTTCGCAGTTCAACGAAATAGCAGTTCTCCTTAGGCGCTATTCTCACCTCCCATAAGTCTACATCATCCTCCCACCACTCAAAAAAACTCCAAATATCATTGACGTCCTCCGGTGGCGAATACCTGCCTACCTCAGTTTGTTCCCCTTTGGCACCACATGCGGCACTGCTTGATGCGATCAGACAGATAGCAAGCACACTCAGAGCATTCCTTCCTCCTACTCGAATTCTCCGCGTTGGCTCTCGGAATGCCAGAATTAGAGCGTTGCGACAAGGGGATAGGAGCTCACTCGGATGTAGCGTGAGGCGCGCTCTGACTGGCATGTACAGAGGCGTAATGCCGATCGGAGTACGACTAAGGGTGCGTTCCATGGCTTTGGCCTTGTTGATTCCCATTCAGAGGAATAGTTTGGTGACTCACAGTAACATCCTCGCAGGGGCACCCGTACTTCCGCCTGCAGGCGCAACAACAACTCTCTTCAGAGCTAAAGGCCAACTCTATACCTGTCTCGTTTGCAGTCAGATCACGGATCCAATCCTCTACTGCCTCTTGTATCTCATCCTGAGATGCACCATTATTCGTGCCCTGCATCAGGTCCTTCGTCTCGTACAGCACGCCGAGCTCCCGAGCCAACCTTCCCGCGTCCTCAGGATCTTTATATCGAGGCAAATGCTTGTTCACTTCCCTCGCGAACGCACAGTACCAAGCACAATGCCGAACGTTGTTAGTGAAAGAGCCCGCATCAACACCTGGACACTTCCCATTCCTCATCTCTCTCGCGGCCTGCCTCGAACATCGCCTAGAATAGGCCACAGACAACGCCAGATACGCCGCCTCACCGGCAGTCAGCATTTCCTTAAGTTGATCCTTATACCACTGGTCCCAATACTCGTCATCAAGCGACGGATCCTGGGCGGACATCCCATAATAATCTACCATTGTGAGAGGATTAGCCCGGAGCAGTTGATAAGCGTTGGGCCCGTCTGCAGTAAGACGGTCCCTTGAACACCACGACCCTGAATCAGCATTCACCCACCTATTCCTAGTGTCGTGGAGATGGGTTTCGACCTCTATGAAGCCTCCATGCATCCTCTTCCTGTGGAACACCTGCGTGGCAAAGTCTCCGATGGCACTTGCTGCCCCATCCTCCGAGTCCGACAGCCCATACGGATCCGTGTAGTTGTACCTCTCCGCGATCGCCGCGTTCGTCCCCGACAGCCCCCACACCGTTTCCTGGAAGTCTTCTTGTGCGGCATACTGCCGATATTCACTCACATTTTCATCGGTGTCCAGATCATTCGTATCCAGCGCGATGTGCTCCAGCATCCGCTCGCCGCTGTTCCACGGCGCTTCCTGCCAGAGCCACTCCTCCGCGGTGTCGTCCCATTCTCCGATCATGTGCCAGCCATGGTACAGGAAACGGTTCACTTGGGAGCCGTTGACGGTCTTCACGCGGCGACCGAAGGCATCGTAGGTGTAATCCAGGGTTGAGCCGCCTGAGATGGCCGCTTGCTCGAGCTGCCCCAGCGCGGTCCAGGCGAAGTCGTCCGCAGCTCGATCAGTCATGTAGCCATTGTCATTCCAGGTCATGGCGCCTGGACCCGCCGTCACCTGGTAGTGGTCGTTGACCGAGTAGGTGGTGGTCGAGGCGGTCTGGTTGTATTCCTTCACCACGACACTATCGCGCTCATAAACCTTTCCTAGATTCCAGGACTTGCGCAGGTCATAGGGGTTTGTGCCTTCGACCGGATCGGTGCTCGAGAATCCGCTCGGGTTCCGCACGTCGTACCACATTTTCGTGAGTCGGCCCATCCGGTCGTAGCGGAAGACTTCTCCCCACTCGTAGCCGCCGGCCTCATCGTGCATGCGCTCGCGCACCACCATCTGACCGTCAGCGTTCCACTGGCTGCTGAGTCCTGTGAGCAGCGTGTTGGGGGAAGAATTCTTCTTGTACTCCAGATCCGCCGGCTCCTTGAAGCTTGTCCACGACTGCGTGCGCTTCAAATCATACGGCGCCTGCACGCGCTCGACTTCGCGATGCCCGGCGTACTTCACGGTCGCCGCTGTTTCCCAAGCCGAGCTGCTGATGCCTTCCACCGCCGTCGAGAGCTTGCGTTCGATCGTCGTCGGTCGACCCAGATCATCGAGCGTGTAGCGCATGCCGACGATCATGCTGCCGGAGGGATAAGTGATTTCTTTCACGGTTCCGCCCTCATCATGGGCATAGGCGAGCGTCAGCGAGCCGTCCTGCGTCTCAGCATCCATGCGCCCAAAGCCGTCGTAGCCACGCGTCACGCTGGTCACGTCCACGTAGCCGCTGTCGTTGATCTGGGATTTCCCGGTGAGCACCCGATCCAGATCGTCGAAAGTGAAGAGCAAGCGGTCGGGACCGCCGAGTCCCGAGGAAGCTTTGTTGATGTCCATCTGCGTGCGCCTGCCCGCCACGTCAAAAGTGAAAGTCTGCACGTTGCCCATCGGCTCGGTGATCGTTGCGAGGCGGCCGTAGGAGTCATAGGTTTTTGTGGTGGTCTGCGGATCCGATCCGCCGTAGTCGTAAGTGACCGAAAGCTCGCGACCAAACGAGTCATAGGTCCAGCGCGTGTCGAGGCCGTTCGCATCGGTGACTTGGGTGCGCCGACCGCCCAACGTGTAGGTGTGACTCGTGGTCGCCGAGGTCGGCGTGCCGTCAATTTCTTGCGTCTCCGAGGTCATGCGGCCCAGCGCATCGTAGGAATAATCGGCATCCCACCCGAGCGGCGTGGTGGTTTGCGTGCGTCGCCCGGCATCATCGTAGGCGAAACTCGTGGTGCGATTGCCCGACGCGCTGCCTTCGTTCTTGCTCGTGACCACATGACCGGAATCGTTCATGGTTTCCACGACCACGTAATCGGCAAAGCTCGAGGTGGCAGTGTTGTACTCGTGAGATGTGACGGTGCGCGTCTGATTGACGTCGCTGTAGGCGTATTGGATTTCATTCCCGATCGGGTCTATCGTCCTCGTGACCCGGTGCACCGCGTCCCACTGGGTCGCCCACACGCCTCCGCGCGGATCCGTGCGCTCACTCACGCGCCCGGACTTGTCGCGCAAATAGGTCGTCACCAGATCCGAGAGCACGCTGTCCGGATCGTCCTGCTCGGTTTTCCAGAGGCGCACCGCCTCGTCGAAGGAGTTCGTCGTCTTCGCCAGCAGCGTGCTGCTTTCTTTCACTTCGACCACCGACGCGGCGCCCCATGCCGTGAGAGTAGAAATGGTTTTCCGCACCTTGCTGCTCGGCAAGTCTTCATGCGTCTCGGTCAAGCGCCCGAATCCGTCATAGACGAAATCCGTCTCGGTGCCGCCGAGACTGATGCTCGTGGTCACGCGGCCCATGGTGTTGCGGATCAAGGTGCCGGTCAGCGTCGTGACCGTGCTCTCGCCCGAATCATCTACGTGGTAGCTCTTCCACGGCAGCCCATACGAGCCGTAGCCCCATTTCTCTCGTGATCCAAATTCATCCGGATCCAGACTCTGTGTGTAGCGGTTCGCCGATCCCTCTTCGATCGCGAAGCTGCTGATCGCGTTCAAGCCCCCATCATCTGCTTTGGTCTGGGTCGTGACTCCTCCCGCGCTAATCGTGTAGGTCGTGTGCGCCCAAGTGCTTCCCGTCAACAGCACGCTAGATTTCGTTCTGCGGCCGCGCAGGTCGTATTCGTACTTCGTCTGCTCACTCGTTGCGCCGAGCACTTTCAGCGTGCGTCCATCCGGCGCGACGGTCACGGTCGCGGTGGTGTTGCCGGAGGCATCCACGCTCGACGTCACGTGGCCCATCACGTCCTTCACGGATTCAAACTCGCGCGCCAGACCCGCCGGATCCTGGATGACGGTCACGTCGTTGCCTGAATAGCTGTACTCCGTCCGATCGTCGTCAGGGTCATCCACCCAATACAGACTGCCGTTGCTGTTGAATTCATATTCCCACTGAATCGTCTGGCTGCTCGGTTGACCGGTGGTTACCGACGGCCAGGTCACGGTGTTCAGCTTTCCGCCACCGTCATAGGCCCAAGTCACCTTCGCGCTCGGGTCACTCTCCTGGCGCAGCCAGCCCGATGAGGTCTGCATACGGCAGTGGTTGGCAAAACTATTGTAAGTCCATTGCTTCACCAGATCGTCCTCGGCGCCGGCTGAGGTCCGCACGTACTTGGTGACGTTGCCATCATCATCGTGCGTCCATTCTTCCGTGCTGCCGTCGGGATATTCCAAATCGGTGATCTGGCCGCAATCGCAGTCGCGCGTGATCGTTAGGTCGTAGCTGCCTCCAAGATCGTCGCCGTCCTCGTCCTCGAGGTATTCCTTCACCATGGCTATGAAGAAATTGCCGTTCGCACTGTCCGTGTGCACGAAGTCTCGTTGTTGGCCGCTCGGGTCGGTGTAGCGGCCGTAGGTCGGGCTGCTGCCCTGCTCGTGGCTGTAGCCATGCACCTCGCCGTCGGCGTCGGTCACTTGTGTGCAGCGGTCACGCGTGCTGCCGTAAGTGCTGTAATCGAAGTTGAGGACGGTGGTGCCACAATCTTTCACCAAATCGAGATCCTTGTTGAAGATCCCGCTCGACAAGTAGGTGTATTCGGTGTAAGGCCGCACCACCGTGCCGCCTTCGACTTGCCGAGTCTTGTGCTTGGTGGCCTTGTTGAGGAGGTTGCCGGTGTATTCATAGTCAATCGTCACGTTGCCATAATCGGAATGGATCGAGGAATTGCTGACTGTGAGCTGCGTCATGAGGCCGCTCGAATAGATGAAAGTGACTTCCCGCCCCTCGGTGTCCGTGATTTTGTCGAGCTGATAGGGGTCGGTGGTGTTGTAGAGAAATTCCATCGCGTTCCCCCACGGATCCGTGATGCTCGTGCACATGTACACCGACTTCGGGCTCGACACCGCGCGGTCAAACTCCCACACCACGCCAGTCTTGTCCGTCTTCGTGAAAAATGGCTCGTCCGCATACTCGCTCGGTGTGTGGCCGCTGCCGCGCGTGCCTTTCGTCAATTCATCCCAGAAACCGTCGGGGCTCGTCCAAGTGCTGCTGCCGATGTTCCAGAGGTACTGGTCCGTGATGCGACCTTGTCCGAGATACGCGCTGACGTTTCCATTCGCGTGCTCGACGAGCACGTTTTCCGCAGGGTGGCTCCAGCCGTAGCCGCACCAGCCTTCGAACTCGTAGGCGCTGCGGTAGGTGCGCGCCCAGACCAAATCGAAGCCCATGCCAGGGATCACGAAGTCCACTTCTTGGTAAATGACTTCGCCGGTGCCGGCCATGACGAAGGGGTGATCCTTCGGACTCGGAGGCAATTGGCCGATGTCGCCGGCGGGAAGGTCGTGCGGTGGGAAGAGTTGCAGACCGAGCGCTGCACTGCGCGGGTCGCCGGAGTAGGCGCCTCCGGCGCCACCGCCGCAAGGACCGCATCCGCCGCCGCCACCGAGGAGGGCAGCAGGTCCCCAGCGGTGCATCCCCATCAACGGGGGACGACTCTCGACGCGATCCCCAAGCTCGCACATGGCCCAGTCCTGGAAGCCCGCGGTCAGGCTCGGGCTGCCGCTCACGTAATTCACGGGAGCATCTCGCTTCGGCGTGCCGATGGAGATCGGCTCCGTGCCGGGGATCGGGTCACCGGCAGAGAGACCCGACGCGAGAAAGACTGCGCCAGACAAGCCCACGGCCAAGACGGCCGCCGGGAGAAGCGAGGCTCGGAAGTGGGACCGCATGAAAATCAGGGAGGGCAAGAAAGCCCTCAATGAGATAAAGCCGCGAAATCACTCAACCTAACACAATATTTTAGCAAGTTCCTTCATTCAGCTCGCGAAGCTCACGGCGCAGACGCTGACGCAGCCGGGTGGTGGCCATCGCGACCGCTGCCGGTGTCATGTTGAGCGTCTCCGCCGTGGCTGCTACCGTCCAATGGAACTCAAAGCGCAAGATCGCCAGGAAAGCTTCTCGTTCGGAGAGGATGTCGAAGACGGCACGAATCCTCAAGCGCTCCGATTCGATGAGAGGTGCAGGCTCGATGGCGGGCTCCTCGGTCAGCGAGCAGTGCGGAGGCGCACCTCGCCGTAGTGCAGAGAGGCACTGTGCCGTGATTTGTACCAGCCAGCGACCATGCAAGGCCTCCTGGAGATCCGGACGATGCAGGAGCCGCAGTGCGGCTTCCTGGCCGGCGTCGTCGGCATCGCTCTGGGAACGTCCGAACTGCAAGGCTAGCCGATAAACCCGCTGCCGGCAGGCTTCGAGGAGGTGATCGGGATCGAGAACCTCCATCTCCGTTAGCGGGAATCGCTGGGATGAACGATTGGTTGTCATAGGAATCACAAACGGGGCAGGGTGGGTCCGGGTGCAAATCTTGTGCCATCACGCTGCGTCCGATCCGGTGGGAGTGGTGGACTGCATCGTGGGCAGGCGCTGTGCCGCAGCATCGCGTGTGAGAGCGGCAGTGGAAGCCGAGAGCCCCGGAGCGCACGGCAAGTGCTCGCCTGGTACTGAGTGCCCTGCCGGGACACGTACACCACAGGGTCCGCGGCCTGCGGTTGCAGGAATGCGGGTTTCACGGGCGGTAGCTTGGTGGGCTTCGATGCGACTCTGGGCCGAGTCTGCGCGCGGAGATCGGAGGATTTTGGCTCTACGAGGTCGCGCTGGTGAAGAAAATCGATTGCCACTTGCCCAGTGAGGATGAGGCTCAGGAGGACGAAGAGGCAGAATCCGATTCCCTTCACGCTTCCCAGGATAGTCGCGGCTCGGCGTTCGCTGACTGAGAATGCCTCACCACCGTGGAAGCCCGCATTCCCCCGCCCTCCGCCCTAGTCGCGCACCGCGCCAAGGAACGGGCACCGCCCCGTCGCGGCGGGGACCAAGGCGTCATTCATGGTCTCTCGTGAACGAACTTGTCCGTCGGGACCCTCATCGTGAGTACTTGCTGGGGCACAATGGTTATCCGATCCGCGATCGCTTACAAGTAATCTTATCGTGGTGTGCGGAGAATTCGATCTGCGCTCCTAGAGGAAGACCCACAAAGTTGACCATTCCGTTTACGTCTACTTTCAGCAATGGTGATTGCCTCAAGTACGGAAGATCATCCACGTAGCCAAGGATCACCTGCGCACCGAGTAACGGGTTCCCGAACGGATCCTGGACGATCACCGTGGTGATATTCTCCTCAACCGGCTCCATCAAACAGAGATCGAGGGCTAGAGCATCGCCGACTTGACTCCCGGAATCAATCGTGCTCCAGTACGCATAGCTCTCCCGCTCAAAGGATTGGAACGCGTGCTCGCGCCCCTTCGGTACGGTAATGGAGAACCGACCACTCTCGTCCGTGAAGTAACTCTTCTGGATCGTGTGAATCAGGCCCGCTCGGTCGCTTCGAACTGCGCCGAACGCGTGGCGATCCTGAGGTAGATAGTCGTAGTTCGTGAGGTCGAGATTGACGATGGAATAAAACTTCCCGTTCGGCACGGGTTCGCCGTTCCAATCGAGCAAGCGGCCTGAAATCGTCGGACGCGGCCTGTAAACGAGCGTCGTGCTCGAAGTCGCGCCGGGGAGGAGCTCGACGGCACCCATGGCCTGGTTGCCAGCGGCATCCATCCAAAGCACGACGAATGCACCTTCGAGGTGCTCGAACATTTCAGCCTGATACTCTTCGTCAGCAGCCTGCTTTGCCAGAGGCACCAGCAGCTTGCGCCGCAATAGCCACTTGACCTTGCCCTCGAAGCTCATGTTCTCGAGCTCGGGAGAAAAGCGGTCCCCTGGGCTTGCGGTGGCCTTGATTTCCGGAGTCAGGGTATCGGGCGAGGGCAACAGGTAGAAGATTCCGTGACGCCCCGCAGTGTTCTCAGGCGCTCCGACGATGCTCACCGTGAGGCCGGCGTTGTAGGGCAGCACACTGCGCCATTCCTCGCCCGTCCAGTCGATGGATTCTGCCACGCTTGCCTTCGCAAGCTCATCGTCGTTGGGAGAACGGATGCTGATCTCGGCACCTTCCTCCAGGTGGGACAGATCCACGAGTTCACCGCTCTCGATTTCCATCACATCCGAGGATGCTTGGCTGATGGCCGCATTCATCAACAATTCTTGCCCCGATACTTTGTCAAGCATCTGCAGAGGACCGAGTTGATTGGGCACGGTCTCTCGGCTGAGTTCTGGTGCTGGCTCCGCAGTTTCCACGGGAGCCGCCGGCTTTTGTGGGACTAGGTGGGACTCTTCCGATCCGCGAAGCGCCAGAAAAAGGAAACACGCGATGAATGCGAGCAAAGCCAACAGCAGCGCACTGGAACGATTCATGGACTCAGTCCTCTACCGTCCAGTGCGCTTGAGGTTGCATGGGGAGTTTGAATCGCAACTCCTTCCCCCCGCCTGAACCGGGCATCGGTGCGGATGGCGAGCAGGACCGAGTCCAGTTCAGAGTATCCTCGCTGGGGCTTGCCGACCTACTCGACGCTTCGAGGGTCTTGTATCAAGAACGTGGCCTCAAACGATGAATGCCGCTCGGCTTGTGACCGTGAATTCACCTGTCGCAGAATCAACGGTGACGCAAACCGTTTCTCCGGCCTCAAGTCGCCCGTGAGTAGAGATCCAGCAGTACAGCACGAACAGTGTCTGAGATTCGTTCGTCCAAACCGGAGAGACGACGACTCGCCTCGCTTCTGTCAAGCCAACTTGCGGCAGTTCAGAGCTCGACTCAGATTGAAGCCGTAAATCAACAGCTTGAACGATTTCTAGCCACGGTTGAGCACCGAACTGAGCAGGCATGGCGAGAAAATAGGAGGACTCACCGCATGTCACCTCCTGATTCAGCCTCGGGAACCACACCAGGTCAGGGGAGAGGAGAGAGTCGGCAATTCTTACGCGATGGGACGCCAGTGACCAATCTGAGACGGCCCTGTACACCTGCTCGATCCTGTTTCGCTCCAACGTCGGGTCCATCAACAAGAGGGTTAATCGAGGCGCCGCTTCTGCCAGTCGGGGCGACGAGGTACACGGAATCAGCAGTGCCACGACGGCAGGAACTGCTCCGGCTGCCAAGGAGTGCGTGAGAGTTGGGAAGCGGGAAGTGGCTTGCCTTCCCACTTCGCCCTAATCCCGCACCGCGTCCAGGAACAAGCACCGACCCGTCGCGTCACGGCGCACCATGGGCGCCTTCTTCGGCGGCGACGCAAGCTCGGCAGCCAAGTCCAGCATCTCGGCGCGATCGCGGTAGATCAGGTTCCACTCGGTCGCGTATTCCATCATCCACGAAGAATCCGGCGAGCGCACGAGGTTGCCGATCAGCATGCGGCCGCCCGGACCGAGCATCTTCCACAACGCGCCGGTGATCGCGCGCGCCAACTTCTGTTGGATGTAGTCGAACAAGCCCATCGAGTACACGAAGTCGAAAGAGTGCAGATCCTTGGCCACCAACTCCTGCTCCGCACCGCGCTTCGGCAGCACGATCTGGCGGATCGAGAAGTGCAGGGTGCTCATCGTGATCAGCGCGGAATCCGGGCGCGACTTGAGCATCCCGAGCAGCCGCTGATGGCAACGGCCGAGCGCGTCCTCGTCCTGGTCAATCATCACCAGTTCGACCGGATACTTGCGCGGCGGCAGATCCGCGAACACGCGCTGCAACTCGATCGCGGGACCGCAGGCCAGCGAGGCGATGCGCACCGGACGATGCTGGCTCAGCACCTTGCGGATGGCCTCGGCCGCGATCTCGCCGCGACGCCGCACCGTCTCCGCTAGCGTGTAGCTACGGCCGACGCGGTGGAGGAAGCGCCCATAGAGCGACTCCCCCTCCAGGGTCGAATCCTGAATCAATTCCATCAACCGATAGTCCCCGGCGTAGCCGAGCGGCTTCTCGTAGGCGCGCCGGTGCATCGGGCAGGGCATCAAGAGCGGCATCAGCGCGCGCTGCGCGTAGTCGTGGCCGAGCACCACCTGCTCCGGCGTGAGTCGGCGCGACATCTTCTCGAGCTGCAGGCAATAGCGCTTGAAGACCGGTCCCCATTGGGCGTAAATCGGCGCGGTGAGTTTTTCGCACTGCTCCTGATCGCGCCAGGAATCTCCCGGGCGCATCAGGATCTCGGTGGCCTCCGCAGCTTCGCGCGCCACTTGCAGCAGGTGCGCCATCATGCCGACCTGTGCCAACCAGGCCTTCGGCAATTGGGAAGCCTGACGATGGAGTTCGAGCAGCGCCGGCAGCCGCTGACCGACCACGCCTTCGCGCACGCGGATGGTGTCGAGATCCACGCCGCTGAGCGCGGTGTCCGAGAACAAGCGCACGCCGATGCGGCGACGCGGTTGCTCTTCGAGATAGGCGGCTTCCCCACGGCCGGTCCACACCGCTTCGCCACGATGAATCAATTCGACGGTCGGAATCTCGGAGCCCGGCACCGGTGCAGGACCGGGCGCGGGCTCGAAAGCGAAGCCCCAGCGCGAGGCGTCCACCACCTTGTGCATGCTCACCGGTTGCCCGTTCCACTGCAGCCGACAGACGAAATCCTCACCGAAGTCGGTCTTGGTGAGTCGGTCGGGACGGAAACGGAAGCGGCTGGAGCTGCCTTGCAGCTCGGCGTGATCGCGCCCGCGATGGGGCTCAGGGGCGGTGCCTTCGGGAGGGAGTCCTGCAGGATTCATCAGACATCGGGTGCGTCGCGAACGTATCCCGGCCCACCATTCAGCAGGTGTGCGGGGGACGCGCTGCGCTCCCGGCCCGTATTGGGCGATATGCGCGCCCCGATTGCAAGCAATCAGTGCTGCGGTGGGCCCGGCGGGCGTTCGCCCGGTGCTCCGTCGGGACGTTCACGCGGCGGTCGGCCGGAAGACTTCTCACTGCGCGGTTCGCGAGGCTCGCCGCCTGAGTCATCACGATCGAAGCCGCGCCTTTGCCGATCCCGACGCCAATCGCAGGGCGGCGCGAGCAAGGGCTCGCCCTGCTGCAGCCTCCGCACTTCCTCAAAGAAATGCGGGATGGGCAATTCCAGCATCCGTGAACGCTCCTCGCTGCCGATGCCGTGCATCGTCCAGAAGTTCTCGCGGTGGGCGCGCTCGAGAAAGCGCCAACGATGCACCTGCCCGACGGCGGTGAACAACTCCTCCGCGGGTGCTTGGCGCAACCACTCCGCCGCAGCGGAGCCGATCCAACCTTCGTTGACGGCGGTCTCGAGTTCCCCGCGCACGCGATCCCCATGCACTTGGCGCGCGAAGCCCTCCAAGCGTCGTGAACACTCAGCGGGTGGGAGATCGCGCAAGCCTTCGGTCAGTCCGGGTTCGCGGCCCTGCCAATGCTCGGCTTTCGCTTGATAACGCTCGCGCAACCGCTCGTCGAGGAAGCGGCGACGACTGGCGTCGTCCATCGCTTCGAAACTCTGGCGCTCCGGCTCGGAGAGACGACGGAAGAGCATGGAGCGCTCGTCTTCGAGTGCGTCGAAGCGCTTCTGCAAGACGGCCTGGGAGTCCGGACCGTACTCGCGATACTTGTGCCAGCGTTCGTTCAAGCGCTCGCGTTGCTCCGGTGAGAGCTGCTCCCACCAAGTGGCCGCAACCTGCCCGGAAGGGCGCGCTTGCGTCGGTTCCTGGGGCAAAATCAGGAGCGTGACGGCGGCGAGGAGCAGACTCATCGCGGCTCCTCAGGCAGAGCATCGAAAATGCCGGCGCCGCTCATGGCTTCGGCGAGACCGAGTTGGAGCTCGGGATCGTTCAAGAGCTCCCAGGACTCGAGCAGATCGCGATTGCGCCAGATCTCCTCGACGTCGAGGGCGGCGGTGTCGCCGGGGGTCCCGACCAGGACGGGCTCGCGGAGGCTGGGCGCTCCCATACCCATCCAGTACCCCATGCCGAGGACGAGGACTGCGCCGGCAGCGAGCGCGAGTCGCCGAGGCCAGCGATGAAGATTCGTCGTCCGACCTTCGGCCCGAATTCGGCCATTGAGCCGAATTAGAAATCCCTCCGGCACCGGCTCGCCGGGGTGACGGTCGAGGGCGTCCGAGAGCCAATCGCGAGATTCGGTCATTTTTCCGAATTCCAGGCCGAGGCCAGGAGCTCCCGGAGCCGTTCACGGGCCCGATGGAGCAATGATTTGACGGCTTGGGGGCTGACGCCGAGGATCGAGCCGATCTCGGCCAAGTCCAGGCCGTCGTAGTGTTGGAACACCAAGGCGGCGCGCTGGTTCTCCGGGATCGCCTGCAGCGCCTGCTCGATCCGAGCAGCCCAGATCCCTTGATCGGCCGGCTCCAAGCCGGGTTCCTCCGCAGCGACGACCGGTTCCAAACTTCGGCCCTCCGCATCCAAAGGCAGCGGGCGCAAGGGTTTGCGTGCGCCATCCCGGATCCGGTTGAGCGCCAGGTTGTAGGTCACTCGGTAGAGGTAGGTCGTGAAGCGTCCCTCCGGTCGGAAGCGTTCGCGACTGCGCCAGATGCGCAGGAAGGCTTCTTGGGCGAGATCCTCGACCGAACCCTGCGGACCGAGGATGCGCCGGAGCATGCCGAAGGCCGCACCCTGATAGGCGAGCACGAGCTGCTCGAAGGCTTCACCGTCGCCTGCCTGAACCCGCAGCATCAGGGCGACTCCTGGATCCGCCTGCCATCCGGTGGAGGCGTCGCCGCTCGGCTCAGTCACGCCGCCAGCCCCGCTCCGTCCAATTCCATCCTCCCCAGCGCGTGCGGACCACCCCGAGGATGGAGGACCGGTCCACGGCACCGTAATGCCGGGAGTCGCGGCTGTGGGCTGGGTTGTCACCGAGTAGAAAATACTCTTCGGGTCCGAGGTGGAACACCTCGGCACCGCCGAAGGTTCCGGTGGAGTCGAGCAGCACGTCCCGACCCACTCGTATCCGCCGGATGCTCAGAGGTCCGCGTCCGCCGATGCCCGCGTGCGAGAAGTGTGCGAAGTCCGGCGGACGGTCGGCGAAAATCGCCGGCACGGGGGGTCGGAAGGGCAGCCCGTCCAACAACACCCGATCCTCGAGCGCGAGGGTGAGCGTGCGGTTCACGGCGGCGAAGAAGAGGCGGCCGCCCGTGACCGGCGGCGCGAGGACTTGATCGAGCAGGAGTTCGAGCGGCTGATCCGGCTCGTGACGCTCGACGCGGACGCGTCCCCCCCCCTCGAGCAAGCGCGCGCGGAAGGAGGCGCGGCTGACGCGTAGTTCGATCGTGACTTCGGCACGTTCACTACCGAGCGTGAACTCCAACTCAAGACCGAGGTCCACCGCGGGCACTTCACCGCGCACCAACTCACCGCGTAGAAGATAGTGCGCGAAGGGCGGGGTGCGCAGGTAGGCGAGCGCCTCTCCGTCGGGAAGCTCCCACTGCTCTTCCGTGGCGGTGAATCCGGCCTGCGCGAGATCCATGTGCTCGGCAATGGCGGGGCCGTCCGCTTCGAGCATCGGAACCAGATCCTCGACGCCGTGCAGCGCACGCGCGCGCGGCGCGCCTTGCGTCCAGAGATCCCCGCCGACGATCTGCACGCTCTCGCCCGGCTCCCCAGCGACGCGCTTCACGGCGAGCAATCCGCTGTCCGGCTCGCGGAACACGATGACGTCGCCGTCGTGCGGGGGACGCTCGCGCAGCAACACCCAGTCGCCGGCCAGCAAGGCGGGCTCCATCGAGCGGCCGACGACGCGATACGGTCGCCCGATCACGAAGAAAGCCGTGAGGAACACGGCGATCAGCGCCAGCAGAACCAGCGTGCGGAGGCGAGGAACGCGCAGGTTCAGAGTAGGAAGACGGAGGAGATTCCGAGGAAGAGGGCGGCGGCGGAGAGGTCGCTCACGCCCATCATGACCGGTCCGGAGACCAGCGCCGGGTCGAAGCCCGCAGCTTCGCTACCGAGCGCGATGACTGCCGCCGCGGTTCCCGACCAACTCACGGCGAGCAGTAGCGCCAACGCGAGCACTGCGGCAGTGGCGACGTCCTGCAGCAGCAGCGCAATCACCGGTCCGGTCACCAGGGCGGCGAGCATTCCGAGCAGCAGGGCGACGCGGATTTCGTTGAGCAGGACCTCAGCGCGGCGTCCCGGCGTGATTTGACCGACCGCGATACCGCGCACCAGCACTGCCGAGGTCTGCATGCCGACCGTGCCGGACATCGCGAGCACCAACGGCAGGAAGGAAAGCAGGAGACCCCATTCGCCGGTGAACAGATCTTCGTCTGACCCGGAGCTTCCGGTGAATATGGGAACGATTTTCGAAATCAGGAGGCCGGCCGCCACCGGCACCGCGAGCATCGGCGCGCGGCGCAGCACTTTGGTGCGCAAGGTGTCGCCGACGTCGGACTCGCCGCCGGCGCCTGCGAGCAGCAGCGCGTCCTCGGAGCCCTCTTGTTCGAGCACTTCGAGCGCGTCGTCGGCGGTGACGATGCCGAGGATGGCGCCGCGCGCGTCCACCACCGGGATGGTCGAGAGGTTGTAGTGCAGCACGCGGCGCGCCACTTCCTCACGGTCTTCGTCGGATTTCACGAGGATCACGTCGGGGTTCATGATCTCGCCGACGGCCTGGTGGATGTTGGCCTCGAGCAGCTCGCGGGTGGAGGCCACGCCGAGCAGCATGTCCTTGGGATCCACCACATAAACCGCATAGATGGTCTCGGCCTCGCCTTCGTCGCGCTTGATGCGCTTCATCAAATCCCCCACCTTCTCGCTCGCGAGCGCAGTGAGGAACTCCGTGGTCATCATGCCGCCAGCAGTGTCCGGGTCGTAGGCAGCGAGGTGACGGATGTCAGCCGCGTCCTCGGGTTTGACGAAGCACATGGCTTCGAGCCGAAGCTGCTCGGGCAGTTGTTCGAGGACGTCGGCCGCATCGTCGGCGGGCAAATGACCGAGCAGGCGGCCGATCAGAGCCGCTTCCGCGTCCTGCAGCAACGCCGCCTGAAACTTCAGCTCGGTTTCCTCGAGCACGGCGGCGGCCTCTTCCTCAGGCAGCGCACGGAAGATGCGGCGTGCTTCTTCCTCCTCGAAGTCCAGCCACATCACGTCGGCGACGTCGGCCGGGTGGAGCGTCCCGATGACGAGGGGATTCCCCTCCGGCTGCTCGAGCCAGGCCTTCAGTCGTTGCAGCGCTTCCTGACGCGCATGCCGGCGGCGCACCACAGCCATGATGAGGGCATCCTAGCCGCGGCGCAGCGAGGGCACGCGGTCGCGGTCAGGGATTGCGACGCAGCCCGGCGCTGAAGACCCACGATTTCTTCACTGGACGCAGGCGCAGCGTCCAACTTTCCTCGCCGACGTGCAGGATCACCTTGCGCTCGCCCTTTCCCGTGGATGGCTCGCTGCTGGCGGTGATGGAGTCGGGTGCGGTGAGGGCGAGCGATACCGCGAGTTCGCGCACGCGCGGGCTCCAGGAACTCGGCACCGGCATGCGATTGGTTTCGGGCGGCAGCCAACGCTCGCAGAGTGCGCGACCGCGTTCGAGCATGCGCTGATAGCGAAGCACGCCGGCGGTCACGTCCTGCGAGGCGACGACTCCCATGCCTTCCGGTCCGGTGTCGGCGGCGTTCTCCTCCGCGAGCCAGTCCACGGCTGCGGCACGAAAGGCTCGCGCCAGATCCTCGACGAGATGCTCGGGGCTGTCCTCGCGAATCTTCGGGTCACCGCTGCAAGCGGCGACGCTGATCGCGAGCAGCGCGAGCGGAAGGAGGGTGCGGAGCATCACTCGGGAGGTAGAAGATAGAGGCGCGTCACACCGTCTTCGAGCAAACGATCCGCGCGATCGCTGAGTTGCTGCAAATTGTCGCCACGCCGCAGACGAAGGGCCGTGGCGCCGTCCGGATTTGCGCCGGATCGCGTGAGACTCTGGTCGAAGACGAGTTCGCCCGGGCGGCCGAGGTCGTCGAGCAAGACCTGCATGCGCAGTTCCGTTGGGCGGCAGTCTTGCTGACTCATCATTCGCAGCAGAGGTGTCAGCGCCTCCTGCGGGGCCGATTCATCGGCGTTCAAGTTGATGGATAGGTTCGGCCACTCCCCGGACTGATCGCGGCGACGAAAGTAGGAGGAATACTCGTACTCGGCGTCGAGCCACTGGCTGAATTTTGAGTTGAGCTCCTCGCTCGACTGCGCCAGGATCTCCTTCCGGTAGTCATGCGTCAGGAGCAGGCCATCCGGCGTGTTTCGAAGGCTCATCCCCAGCAGAGATTGCACCGGCTGATAGGGTTTACCCTTGGGTGCATGAGGCAATAAACGCTCCTCCTCCGGCCAACTTCCACGATCCCAGGAGCAGAACTTCCAAGCTCCGTCCTCGAGTCGGAGGAAGATCAGCGAGAGCGGAGACATCATCGCGCTGATGGGTTCGCGGAAGGCGATGCGCGCGTAGCTTCCTTGGGGCGTGACCGAATGCCCTTGCAGCAGCCAGCCCCGTCCACTGGGCATGACGCCGCGGTAAACGTCGAGCGCGAAGCTCATGGAGTGGCGACTCCAGGCCTTGATGGCGCGATCCGCCTCCAGCCGTGGGAAGTCAACCGACAGATGGGGCTCCAAGATCTCCTCCGCTTGCGCGCAGAGGGCAAGAAATTCGGAATCCTTCTCCAGCGAGCGGCCGAGGCCGGGTGCACCGGCATTCTCCCTGACGTACTCCCACCAGAAGGCTTGCAGAGGGGGACGCAGTTCGCGCTCGAGCCTCGTCAGGAAAGTTAGGGGATCGGGCTCGGAGCCGATCCATGGCAGGGCGAAGGAAATCTTCTCATCATTGAGAACCATCGCGGCCGCTCGCGCAGCTCCAATCGCATCGGCGACCGTGAAGTCCGGCGGAAACCACAGCGGCACCACGGACTTCTCCTGCCCCCACGCACCGCGCTGGTTCAGGGTCAGGAGCTCGGGGAAATCGCCGGTCACCCAAAGCTGCACGTCGGGAATGCGATGAGCGGCTTCGCCGAGATGCGCGAGCAGCTCCAGCAGTAGCGTGGCCGATGCGCGGCCATCCACGCGGATCAACACGCCGTCGAGGCTCTCACCGAGCTCACCGATGCGGCTCACATTCCACACCACGTCCTTGAGGTACTGGTCGAATCGTTCCCAACGCTGATTCTGCGGGGTTTGCGCGTTCCAGAGGACTTGGTGGCCCGTTTCGAGCTGGACTTCAGCATCCCCGTGTTGAAGTCCCCGCAGGGTCAGCCGGAGGCGATGCGGAAACTTCTGCCGCTCCGTGAAGAGAGCTTCGAGCGTGGTCGGCGGCCAGGAGGCGAGACTCCAGCGGCCATCTTCCTCACGCACGACGCGCACGTAGTGGCATTCCTCGGGATCCCTTCGGGGGTCTTCCTCCGCGCCCCAGATCCTCACCAGATCCCGCCCCGGCAGAGCTTCACAACGCAGCGTGTTCTGCGCGGCGTAAGCCAGGTGCCAGCCGTAGGTGTAACGCCCTTCATCGAGCACGAAGCCTTTCGCAAGTCGCTGCAAGCCAGCCGTTTGCATCCGCTCGACGTAGTGGTCCCATCCGGGAAGATCCGAGATCTGTCCACTGAATCCAGGTGCTTCGTTGGCCGCGCAGTAGGCGCGCCAAATCGCCTCGGACTCCGCGCGCGTTTCCTCGAAGATGCGCGCAACCATGCGCGCGGGGTCTTGCTCCTGTGCGCAAGCAACGCCGCACGGCAAGAAGGGAGTCAGCGCGAGCGCGATGATCCGCACCTGAGCATTCTACTCCTGGGAACGAAAGCCGTGCTTGCGAAAGTACTTCCAGGCCGAGGTCAGGAACATGCGACGGTGCGCACCGCCCTTCGCGGCCGCGCCGCCACGATGATGGCGCACGCGCATCTCGGGTAGGTAGCGGATGCGCCCTCCGCGGGCGCGCAACGCGCGACAGAGGTCGAGGTCTTCGAAGTAGAGGAAGAAGCGCTCGTCGAAACCCCCGACGGCGCGGAAGGATTCGGCACGCAGCAACATGCAGCAACCGCTCGCGAGCGGCACGTCCTGCGCACGCTCCGGATCGAGGTCTTCCATGGCATAGCGCGCCAGCCGCGCGCGGTTGCGCCGCTGCAGCCAAGCGGGACCGAAGCCGCGTACGAAGAGGGTCCAGAGGTCGGGGTCGCGCTTGCAGAGGTGCTCCGGCCCGCCCGGACCGGTGTCCACGCGCGGCGCGATCAGCGCCAGCGCCGGCTCCGCCGCGAGGGCGCGCAACCCCGCGCTCAGTGCGTCCGGATCGAGCACCGCATCAGGGTTCAGAATGAGGAAGCATTCCTCGCCTGCGGAGCGCAACGCGCGGTTGTGCCCGGCGCCGAAGCCAGGATTCTCGCCCGGATGGATCAGCGTGGCGCCGCTGCGCGAGGCCAGTGGCTCGAGCCGTGATAACGAGGCCGCGCCCGGTCCGTGGTCCACGATGATCACGCGAACCGCAGAGGCCGCGCCCTCGGCGACCGCACGATGGATCGCGACGCCGAGCGCATCCAGCACCTCCTCCAGCAGCGCGAAGTCGGGCGCGTGCGTGACCAGCGAGACCGCCAGCCTAGGAGCAGGAGGCTTCATAGGCGTTGATCACCTCGTCGGGATCGCCGTCCATGCGCAGGTGCCCGTCCTGCAGCCAGAGCGCGCGGCTGGAGACCTCGCGCACCGTCGCCATCGAGTGCGAAACCATCACGACGATCGGCGTGCGCAGGATCAAGCCTTGCATGCGACGGACGGCCTTCTCACGGAAGGACATGTCGCCGCCGCCGAAGACTTCGTCGAGGATCAGGATCTGCGGCTCCACTTCGCAAACAGTGGCGAAGGCCAATCGCGCCGCCATGCCGCGCGAGTAGTACTTCAGCGGCGCGTTGCGGAACTTGTTCAGTTCCGCGAAATCAAAGATTTCATCGGCGCGTGCGCGCATGCGCTCAGCAGGAATCCCGAGTAGGGCTCCGGCTTGCACCACGTTTTCCTCGCCGGTGAGTTCCGCCTCGAAGCCAAGGCCCATGCGAAAGAGCGGAACCACGAAGCCCTTGACCGCGACGCTTCCCGAAGAAGGAGGAAAGATTCCCGCGAGCAGGCGCAAGAGCGTGGTTTTGCCCGCGCCGTTCGGTCCGATCAAGCCGATGCGATCGCCGGGCCGCGCCTCGAAGCTCACCTGGCGCAACGCCTGAAGCTCCTGGTGCTCCTCCATGCCACCGCGCAGCGCAGAGAGCAGCGAAACCTTCAGGCTCGGCCGGCGATTCGAGTACAGGCGGTAGTTGAGGTCCACGCCCTCGAGACGGATGCTGGGAGCGTCGCTCACAGCCGGAACACCAGTTTACGGTCCTGCGCGTCCATCACCACCAGCCCGATCAGAAGCGTCGTGAGCGAAACGCCGCTCGCGATGAGCAGCGTGCGCGCTTCCGGCGCCACTCCGAAGTTGATGACGTCGTCGAAGATCTTGATGAGGTAGTAGGCGGGGTTGAACTCGGCGTAATAGCGAACCTTGTCCGGGAGCTGGTCGAAGGGAATGATGACTGGCGTGAGATAGAACCACGCGCGTAGGCCGACGCTGACCAGGTGCGCGACGTCGCGAAAGTACACCATCGTCACCGCACAAATGGTGGCGAGTCCGAGCGCAAAGAAGAACAGCAGCACGATGCCGACCGGCAGCCACAGCAGTGCCCAGCTCGGCCGAAAGCCGATGAAACCTGCCACCAACGCCAGCGCGACGGTGGCAAACAGATACTCGACGAAGGCAAACAACACGCGTCGCAGCGGCAGCAACATCTTCGGCAGCGGATACTGAAGCAGGAGACCTTCGCCGCGCACCAAGGACCGACCGCCCTGCTCGACCGCACCCGAGAGCGCCTGCCACGGCAGTAGGCAGGCGAACAGATGCAGGGCGAAGGAGCCGGTACCGCTGCCGCGGTGAAACACGAAACTGAAGGCGACCGCCATTACCGTCAGCATCAGCACCGGGTTGAGCAGCGACCACAGAAACCCGAGCGAGGAGCGGCGATACTTGAGCCGCAGATCTTGGGAAAGAAAGGCGCCGGCCAGAGCGCGACGCTTCCACACGCCGGAAACTTGCTGGAAGACTCCCATCTCAGCGTGTGGCGGCGGCCCGCGCGTAGCCGTAGCGATCGAGCCACTCGCCGACTAATGCGTCGGCTGCGGTGAGGTCTGCGGCGCTCATCTCGCGCGCAGAGCGGCCGACGGCGGTGGCAGCGAAATCGCGGCGTTCGACGCCGCGCTGAAGTCCGCTCACGACCGAAGCGGAGAGGCGATGGGCGTCCACGTCGCGGAAGCGTTCAATGTGCTTGCTCACGGCGGGGTCCGGCGCGAGGCCGAGCGCGCGCAGCAGGCGCTCGGAGCAGGCCGCGTAATCGGCCACCAAATCCTCATAGCGCAAAAAGAACTTGCGCGACTCCGGCAGCTTGGCGAGAAAGGCTTCGGTGGTGCGCGTGAAGTTGCGCCAGACTTCGAGCCCAGCGGCGGCGCCCTTGCCGGTCATCTCACCGATCGAACAAGCGGCGTCGCGTGGATCGCGCACGAGATACACGTAACTCGCCTGCGGCCAGTGCGCTCCCAACCAATCGAGACAGGAGACGAAGTGCGGGTGCTTCTCACCCCAGAAGGCCAGGTCGCGCCTGCTTTCTGTGGCTGCGAGATCGGCGTAGTAGTCCTCGATCAGCCCGCGCGCGCGCCGGTCCAGGAAATCGGACCACCTCTCGTGGTACTGCTTGCCATAGACCACACCGAGTTTGGAGCCGCCGCGGCTCTTCTCCACCGCCTCGGCGAGCTGCAGGAAGACCGCGCTCTCATTGGTCATCAGCAGGCGCGGATGCGCGTTCAGGATGCGGCACAGCAAGGTGGTGCCCGAACGTGGCGCGCCGAGGAGGAAGAGCGCACGGGCGCTTCCGAGCGGACTGCCGCCCGGGGTCGGACCGCGATTCTCCTTGGAGCGGCGGAAGATCATCTCCGTCGCCGTGCATTCTAGGCTGGCGCGAGGGGCCTAGTCGTTATTGCGGCTCTTGCGCAGCCGACGCCACACACGGCGCAGACGCTCGCCGAGCCGGTACTCCGTGCGCTTCTTGAGCAGATGGTTCTCGTCGCGCAAGGTGAGCGCCTCGTCACGCCATTCCTGGACCTCGCGATCGAAGCGCTCGGAGATCTGCTCGTAGCGCTCGCGCGCCTCGAGCGCCTGGCGCTCGCGGTCGCCGAGGGCACTCTTCATGCGATCCTTCTCGTCCACCAGCCGCGCGACTTCGCCGCGCAGGCCGACGAAGGCGCGGCGGAAGCCGGAATCGTCGGCCTCGCCGCCGTCATGCAGCGGGGCCGGCTCCTCCCCGGCCCACAGGCGGCGGTAGAGCTCCCGTGTGTCCGGGCGCAGGGTCTCGCAGCGCGCGACTTCTTCCATGTCGTGCAAGTGGTGACGGAGCGACCCATTGCTTTCTTCCCGCATCGCAGTGCGCGCCGCCTCCGAAGGCTCCTCCAGGCCAAGGGCGCGCAGCGCGCGGGAGAGCTCTTCGGCCGGCCGCATCAACAGGCGCTCGTAGTGAACGATCGCGCGCTCTTGAGGCTCGGTCGCGAGCAGCGCTGCGCGGGTGTAGGCGCACCAGAGATCCTCCGCCACCACCGACGGCAGCAGATTGCGCCGCTTCAGAGAGTCACAGACCTCGAGCGGATTGCGGACGGCCACGATCCAAACCACGCGTCCCGGGAAGACTTCGCGCCAGAACTCCGTCAGCAAGGAGGTGCGCGGGTCCTTGAAGCCACGCAGGCGCGCACCGGAGAACTCGCGGCCGAGCAGCTCGCGCGCACGCGCGCGGAGCGGGGCGACGCGCGGATCACGCAGCCAGTCCGCCGGCAGCACCGGCGGGTCCATCCAGGAGCCGCCAAAGGCTTGCAGAAGATCCTCGTTCACTCCGCGCAGCGCTTCGTGTTCCCAAAATCCTCGTGGGTTGTCCTCGGCTGCAGGCGCAAGCCTCCCGGCAGGGCCGAGCTCGACGCCGGCGAGATTGAGCAATCGCGCCAGCAGTGAAGTGCCGGAGCGGTGCATGCCGATCACGCAGATCGTCGTCGTTCCGTGCGAGTCGTTCATGCCTCGCGCTCCGCGTGCCGAGCGGCACAACGCTCACGGAATTGATTCACTAATGAGTTCCGGTCGCGGATCGTGGACATGCGCGACTCGAGCAGCGCCTCAGCGCGCTGGTGCAGAGCGAAGTCGTTCGCATTGCGCTCGAAGAGTTGCGTGTAGAGTACGTCGCCGACCGCAGACCTGAGTTGATCCAAGCGCGCGGGCAGCGTGCTCGAACGACCGCTTCCGACGTTTTTTCGCCGGTATGAGAGATCGAGCGGGCCGAAGGAATCACGCAGCCGGGCTTCGGCGCAGACCATACTCTCGTCCATGCGCTCGACGCTACCGATGAGTGCCGCTTCCTCGAGCCGCGCGGTGGCGGCGCCGAGATCGGCGCGTCGCGGGCCGCCTGCGGGACCCGAGGAGAGGAAGGCGGTCTGAAAATCGCACAACAAGTTGTGCCGCCCCTGTTCCAACCGCCATCTCACGTAGTCGGAGAAGTCGAGCCGCTTGGCCTGTGCGGCGCCGATGCTGTTGCTCTTCTGCTGGCGTTCGAAGCGATAGACCGATTCGGCGCGGTCGAGCGGGTGCCTGAGCAGAATCAACGGAAACCATTGCAGGTTCGGGATTTCCGGGAGAGGAAACCGGACCTGATGGCTGGAGAACGCACGCAGGGTTGAGTGCGGCTCCACGAAGCTGCGCACTTCCTCCGCCGAGAGTGCGTAGTTCGCGCGCGGGCCGTCGTACTCCGCGAACGCGGTATCGAACTCCCGCTTCAAGGCGCCGTCCAGCGAGGTGCCGGCGTTCTTGAAGATGTGAAAGTGGCAGAGAACCTTGCGCGCGTTCACTTCCCCGTTCTCCAACTCGTTCTCATGGCGCGACTTCGCAGGTCTTGCCCACCCGCGGAACCGCGGCAGGCGCGGAGTCGCGCGCAAAATCGGCGCGAATGATATCACGGGCGCGACGGGTCGAGTACGAGCGCGTCACCAGTTCGAGCGCGGAAGTGCGTGCTGCACGCCAGGCCTCGTCATCCTCGAGCAGTTTCAGCACCGCCTTCGCGAACTCGCGCGGAGTGGTGGCGATCGCGGTGCAGCTCTCGACATCGGCAACGCCTTCGGCCCCAATCGGGGTGGCCACCACCGGCACGCCCCAGGCAAAGGCCTCGATCAGTTTGCCCTTCACGCCTGCTCCGTAGCGCAGCGGCACCACAGCCAGACGAGCACTGCGGTAGGCCGCGTCCAACTCGTCCTCGCTCAGGCGTCCGGCAAGGATCACGCCCTCGCGCGGTAGCGCGCCACGCGCCTCCTTCCAGTGTCCGCCGACCACGCGTAGCCGTACGGCGGGTTGCGATGCGCGGATCAGCGGTAACACCTGGTTGGCAAACCAGATCACTCCGTCCTCGTTCGGAGGATGCCTACGGCCGCCGACGAACAGCAGATCGGCGCGGTGGGCGAGATCTCCACCGTCGTGCGGAGCCTCGTCGAGCGGAGCGTGCTCCCAGAAGTAGATCGGCACGTCGCGGACCGTGCGTCCGGGATGCCGCGTGGCGATCCAGTCCCGCTCGAAAGTGCTCGGCGTGTGGATCACGTGCGCCGCCTGCATCACGCCGTCCTCGATCTCGCGCCAGCGCTCTGCCGACTTGCTGAGGCCCACTGCCCCGCTGGCTTCGTGGCGGCGTTGCTCACGCAACGCGTGCAGATCATGGCATTGATACACCACGCGTGCCTGCGGGGCGTGCGCGCGGAGTGCGGGCAGGTAAGCGGCGGCTACGTCCGGACGGTGAAGAAATGCTGCGTGCAGGTGCCGACCGTTGCGTTCGATCCAATCCGCATGACGCACTCCGTGCGCGTGCCCGTGCAGCACTTCGACACCGAGCGCCTCCAAGCGGCGCGTGTGCGGCTGCGCTGGGAAGAGATTCGCAGGCGCGAAGTGGACTTGGAAGCCCTCCTCGACCATAAGTTGCAGATACATGTAAGTGAGGCGCGCGCCGGCCTCCGCGTCCCACGCCGGCACCATTTCGTCCACCACCAGGACGTGCGCCCGCCGCTGCGAGCGGTCCCGCGCCAGGAACTCCTGCGCCGGTCCCGGACTTTGCTCGGTGGTGAGTTGCTTGGCCCACTTCTCCGCGAACTTCGCGCGATTGAGCTCCTGATAACGCTTCATTCCGCTGCCAACGTCGGTGCCGTGCGAAACACCCTCCAGATGCACGACCACCGCCGCTGGTTGATGAAGGCATTTGCGGCCGGCGGCGCGCACCGCGAAGGCGAGGTCAGTGTCTTCGTAATAAGCGGGTGCGTAACGGTCGTCGAAGCCGCCGAGCTCCTGCCACAACGCGGTCGGAATCAGGAGGCATGCGCCGGAGCAGTAATCGGACTCCTTGCGATAGCCGTACTCAGGACGGCGTGGATCGTCACCGCGGCCGAAGTTCCAGCCACTACCGTCGTGCCAGACGATGCCGCCGGCTTCTTGCAATCGCCCGTCCGCGCCGAGCAAGCGTGCGCCAATGAGGCCTGCGGCGGGATCCTCGTCGAGGGCTTGATGCAGCGCCGCAAGCCAACCGGGCTCCACGCAGGTGTCGTTGTTGAGGAGCAGCAGGGTTTCTCCGCGCGCCTGCTTGGCGCCTTCGTTGCAGTTGCGCAGGAAGCCCAGATTCTCGACGTGGCGCACGAAGCGCACTCCGCGCGTACGCTCGGCAAGTCTCGGCGTTTCGTCCGGTGAGCAATCGTCTAGCACCAGCACTTCGTAGCTGACGCCCTGCGTGTTGCGCAGCACCGAGCGCAGGCAGGTGTAGGTGTGGCGCCACTTGCCGAAGACAGGAATCAGGATCGAACAGCGCGGCGCCTCGTGCTGCGGAAAATCGAGGAGCTCCTGCTCCTCGAGCTCGCCTTCGACGGGTTGAAACTCTTCCCAACGATCCCAGATCGGAAGATCGCCGTCGCGCTGCCGATGCGCCCAGCGCATGAGCGGACGCGCGAGCGGGCGAAACACCCGTGAGTACAGCCAGTGACGGCGCGTGCCGGCCGGTGCCAACACGGTGCGCACCTTCTGCGTCATCATGGACAGTCGCTGGGCGCGCGTGGCTCCGCGGTCCTTGAGGTCGCGATCGAAGCGGCGGGCCTTCTGCCAGAAGGTGCGTGTACGCTTCAGCACGCCGTGCCTCGCAGACTCGCCGCCGCAAGCTCGTCCAGGCAGGCGGCGAGTGAGTCAGGCCACGTTGGCAGCCGGATGCCGTGCTCGCGTGCGATGCGTCCGCAGTCGAGCGCAGACTTGCGGGGGCGCCGCGCCGGAGTGGGGTACTCCGCGGTGGTGATCGGTGTCACTTCCTTCACTCGCAACTCGTCGCCGAGACCCCGCTCGCGCGCGAGCTCGAAGATGCGTTCGGCGAAGCCGTGCCAACTCGTCACGCCCTCGCCAGCGCAGTGAAAAACGCCGCCCGGCTCACAAGCATGGTCGAGAACGGTCCAGGTGGCGCGGGCGAGATCCTGCGCCCAGGTTGGACAACCGTGCTGATCGGCAACGACGCGCAGTTCCGTATGCTCGCGGCCGAGTTTGAGCATCGTGCGCACGAAGTTGTGACCGTGCGCGGAGTAGATCCAGGAGCTGCGCAGGACCACGGCGCGTGCGGCGGAGTCGAGCACCGCCAGATCGCCCGCGAGCTTGGTCACGCCGTAAACGTTGCGGGGCGTGGCGGCAGCATCCTCGGTCCAGGCTTCTTCACCATCTCCGCCATAGACGTAGTCCGTGGAGTAGTGAATCAACGCCGCACCACAGCGTGCGGCCTCCGCGGCGAGGAGCGCGGGGGCTTCCGCGTTGATCACGCGTGCCAGCTCGGGTTCCTGCTCGGCGCGATCCACCGCGGTGTAAGCGGCAGCGTTGATGATCGCCGCCGGACGCGCTGAGCGCAGCAACGCACGCAACTCGGCGGGACGCGTGAAGTCGGCCTCGGCCTGCGGCGGACGCAGCAGCTCGCACTCTGCGGGAGCACTCCGCAGGAGTTCCGTGCCGAGCTGGCCTTCGATTCCGAACAGGAGGATGCGCATGAGCTTCCGCGCTCGGATCAGAACTGGAAGTAGATGAACTTCTCGCCGACCGGCGCGTGGAACAGAGCCATCAATGTAACCAGCCCGCCCCAGATCACGCCATACAACCAGTCCGGCACGCGCTCTGGCGCGCGGCGCGGGAAGCCGATTCCGCGCGCGACGTGCGCGAGCATCGCGATGCCGAGCAAGAGCGCCGTGCGCGCAGCGGCAGTCGCGCCTGCGTCGTTGTTCCAGGACTTCGGCGAGCCGGACCAGTTCGCGCTGGGTCCGACGCCGCGGAAGAACTCCAGCGCTTGCGGCAAGTCGTCGGCACGGAAGAGGACCCAGGCGCCGAGCATCGTCACGTAGGTGAGCAACACCGCGGGCAGATAACTCACGGCGGCCGGCACCACACTGGCGATCCGCGCGCCCACCACGCGCGTCCACAACTGATGTAGTACGAGAGCGAAGCCGATCCACAATCCCCACAGCACGAAGGTGTACTCCGCTCCGTGCCAGAGACCGCCGAGGAACATCACGATCAGGAAGTTGCGCAGCGTTCGGCCAGCACCTGCGCGGCTGCCGCCGAGCGGGATGTAAAGATAGTCGCGCAGCCAAGTCGAGAGGCTGATGTGCCAGCGCCGCCAGAACTCGCCGATGTTGCGCGAGAGGTAGGGCCAACGAAAGTTCTCCATCAGTCTCACGCCGAGCAACCGCGCAAGGCCAATGGCGATGTCGCTGTACGCGCTGAAGTCGAGATAGATCTGGAAGGCAAAGGCGTTGATTGCCAGTAGAAGTTCGAGCGGATGCGCCTGCCCGACGCGGCCGAACACCTCGTTGACGTAGCCCGCGAGCCAGTCGGCGAACACGACCTTCTTAAGCAGTCCCCACAGGATCCGCGTGATCCCAGTCAGCGCGTCTTCGCGACCCGGATTGCGACGCTCTTCACCGAGTTGCGGCAACAAGTTTCCTGCGCGCTCGATCGGGCCGGCGACGAGCTGGGGAAAGAAAGCTACGTAGAGCGCAAAATTGACGAAGTCTCGCTCGACGGCTATCTGCCGACGATACAGATCGATGGTGTAGGAAAGGGTTTGGAAAGTGTAGAAGGAAATGCCGACCGGCAGCAGGATGGAGGGCACCGGAATCTCGAGGCCGGCACCCATCGTGGCGAGCAGGTCGTTCCAGGCGCGCGCGAAGAAGCCGGTGTACTTGAAGATCGCGAGCAGCCCGAGATTGCCGCAGAGGCTGAGCAGCAGCAGTCGCTTGCGCCGACGCGGGTCCTCCGCACCAGCCATCGCCTTGCCGACGTGGAAGTCGAGCAGCGTGCTCACCAACAGCAAAAGCACGTACCAAGGATTCGCCCAGCCGTAGAAGACGTAGGACGCGATGACCAACCAGATGCGGCGCGCGTTTCCGCGCAGTCGGAAATGGCCGAGTAGCGCGAGCGGCAGGAAGATCAGGAACGCGAAGGAGTTGAAGAGCACCGGTGTTCAGCGTCCTTCCGTGAGCGCGTCGAGAACGCGTGGCGTAAGCCAGCGCACGAATTGCAGGTGACCCTGCGGCCGCATGTGACGCGGCCCGTAGAAATCTTCGTCGGCGATGAGACCGGTGGCGTCGTGGGCGGAGAGTGCGGAATCCTGCGCCGCGAGCTCGGCCGCGCGATTCGCAAAGGCCGCGGCGCGCTCCCAACCGTCGCAGGTCGCGCGGCAGAGCGGCATCGCGACCAGCATGCCGCGGGTGCCACCGCGCCGCAGGACTCCAGTGAAGTCGTCGAGCAGCGGGAAATCAGTGATCGGCGAGATCGCGACGCGCTCGCTCTCGCGCGGTCCCAGCGTGCGCGGTTCGACTGCGACGAAGCTCCAATCGGTCACTCCTTCCGCGAGCCGGTTGCGCCACCACACCAAGCCGGAGCGCGCGCCGAGCAAGCCGAGCCAATCCCAGCCACCGGTTGCGCGCAGGAACTCGGGCTCGAGCCGCTCGCGCACGGACGGCAGATAGGCGAGCAGCGTTGCGTCGGTGCGACTGAAGGACAGCGGCTTGCGGCGCCAGAAGCGACCGAAGTTGTCGTTGTAGGACACCAATAGCACGAGGTCGGGCGCGTGTTCGAGCGCGCGGGCGGCGAGGATCGTCATCTCCGCGCCGGCGCCGCCGGGAATCGCCCAGTTGAGGACGCGCGCCGACGCACCCGTGCTGCGCAGCTCCGCTTCGAGCACGGCGGGCCATGCCTCGTGACCGTCCGCGCGCTCGCGCAGGAAGCCCTGCGAATTGGTGATGACGATCACCAGACGCTCATCGGCGGCGCGCGGAGTCGCCGGCGGCGCAGTGTACTCCGGCCAACCACGCGCATAGTGAAGATTTCGCGGCTCGTGATAGGAGTCGAACTCGGCGTAGTTCGGGCGTGCAGCACGCGCGACGGTTTCAGCCGCGCCGATCACGAGCAGAGCCGAGAGCGTCGCACCCAAGAGGCCGCGACCGCGCTTCATCGCGAGCCTTGCGCGCGCCGCCATTCGGCGAAGGTCGGCAGCGCGGAATCCTTGGCAGAGAGCACCGGATCCTTCATCGGCCACGCGATGGCGAGATCGGGATCGTTCCAACGCAGGCCGCCGTCGGCCTCCGGTACGTAGATCTCACTGCACTTGTAGGCGAAGACCGCGCGCTCCGAAAGCGTGCAGAAACCGTGGGCGAAACCCGGCGGCACCCAGAGTTGGCGGCCGTCGCCGGCGCTGAGCTCGACGCCGACCCATCTGCCGAAGTGTGATGAATCCTTTCGCAGGTCCACCGCGACGTCGAATACCATGCCCTCCAGTACCGAGACGAGCTTGCCCTGCGGCCGCGGGTCCTGGAAATGGAGCCCGCGCAGCACTCCGCGTCGCGAGATCGAAACGTTGTCCTGCACGAAGGGCCCGGGGATCCCGGCCGCGGCGTAGCGGTCGGCGCGCCAGGACTCCCAAAAGGCGCCGCGCGCGTCAGCGTGAACGCGATTCTCGATCAGCAGCACCCCGGGCAGAGCGGTGGCGGCGACGTTCATCGGCCGATCAAGCGTCCAGGTAGTGCTTGAGAAACCATTTGATGATGGTTTGGGCGGCTTGCCCCTTGACGTGCCGCAGATCCTGCTCCCAAACCAGCGCGGGGTCGGAATAGGACACCATTTCGTAGGAGGGAAAATAGTGAACGTTTGCGTGCCGCGCCGCCCACTCCTCGGCGGCCGCGCGCAGCAGCGCCTTGGAGTGCGCGTTGGCGACCACCACGTCGCCGCCGCGGAAGGTCGCCATCAGCGGCACCGGCGAGACCGTCACGACGATCTGAGTGTCGCGGTGGCCATGCGCGGCGAGAAGAGAGTGGATCTCCTCCAGAGCCGTGCGGTTCTGATCGTAGCTGGTGACCTCGAACAGGAAGCGCTCCGGCGCGGCGCGCAACATCTCGGGCGTCGGCGTCATGTTGGTGTAGAGGCCAGTGCGCGTATCGCGCCAAGCTTCCACCAAACCGAGCGTCAGGACCAATACGCGGCAATCCGCCACACGCGCGTTCACGGTGTTGATCAGCCGACGCCGCTCGCGCGTGAGCTCCAGATCCCCGTATTTAAGGGTCGGATTGGTCTGCAGGTCCACCCAGCGGCCGTCGTCGAGCGGCACGAATGCTTCTTCCGGATAGACGCAGCCGGGATCGAGCGCCCAGCGCAGATCGTTGAGCGTGCTGAACACTGTGTACTTGTTGGTGAAGCCGAGCGGTGTCACGCCCGGCCGCGAGCGTTCGAACGCGTCGAACTCGCTCGCGACGCTCTCCACCCGCATGCCGACGCCTTGCAATCCCTTCTCGATGCCACGCGCGAAACAGGAGCCGATCGCGAAGATGCGGTCCTCGCGCTGGATCTTGAAGCGCGGCTGGATGGCGGGCAGGAACCACTCGCGCCCGATGCGCTGACTGGCGAGCTGCGCCGCCTCCGCAGGGGTGGCGTCCGCGCGGTGCCAGCGCGCTCCGGGCGAATCCTTGAGATTTCGCGTCGCGGCGGCGGAAGTGGTTGAGAACAGACTCATCGCGCAGCAGGATTCTATAATTGGCGGCCCCCGGGCAGAGCCTTGAAACGCGACGAACTGATCCACGATTGGGCGGGCGCCGGCCCTTTCGAACTGCCGGCTCCTGCGGGCCCGGTGCTGCTCGACGACGAGACCCTGCGCGACGGGCTGCAATGTCCGTCGGTGGAGGATCCGCCGCTGGAGATGAAGCTCCGGCTGGTGCGTCTGATGGACGAACTCGGCATCGACACTGCCGACGTTGGCTTGCCGGGCGCCGGCCGCAACGCGCGCGAACACATCCTCGCGCTCGCCCGCGAGATGCAGGGCATGCGCATCAAGCCCAACGTGGCTTGCCGCACCGTGGTCAGCGACATCGAGCCGGTGGCGGCGATGGCGCAGCAACTCGGTTCGCCGATCGAAGTCTGCGCCTTCATCGGCTCTTCGCCGATCCGCGCCTACGCGGAGGACTGGAATCTCGCCAAGATGGTCGAGAACGTGCGCGCAGCGGTGCGTTTCGCCAAGGCCAACGGTCTGCCACTGATGTTCGTCACGGAGGACACGGTGCGCAGCACGCCGGAGATCCTCGCCGAACTGAACGGCGCCGCGATCGAGGAGGGCGCCGACCGTCTCTGTGTCTGCGACACCGTCGGCGGCGTCACGCCGGAAGCGGTGCGCAACATCTTCCACTGGCTGCGCACCTGGCTGATCGAGAACCGCGCGCAGCACGTCGGCCTGGATTGGCACGGGCATCGCGATCGTGGCCTCGGCTTGGTCAACACTTTGGTGGCACTCTCCGCCGGCGCGCAGCGCGCGCACGCCTGCGCGCTCGGCATCGGTGAACGCGCTGGCAACACCGAAATGGATCTGTTGTTGGTCAATCTCAAGCTGCTCGGCTGGATTGATCGCGACTTGCGTCGGCTCGGCGCCTACGTCGCCGCTGCCAGTGCAGCGGTCGGCCGGCCGGTGCGCGGGGAGTATCCGGTGTTTGGAGACGACGCCTTCGAGACCGGCACCGGCGTGCACGCTGCCGCGGTGATCAAGGCTTTCCGCAAGGGCGACGCCTGGCTCGCCAACCGTGTTTACAGCGGCGTCCCGGCCGACGAGTTCGGCCTGCAGCAACGCATCAGCGTGGGTCCCATGAGCGGCAAATCCAACGTGATCTGGTTTCTCGAACAGCGCGGCGTCGAGCCGACCGAGGAGCGCATCCTCGCCGTGCTCGAACGCGCGAAGGGTTCCAAGCGCCTGCTCACCGAGCAAGAAGTGCTCGCGGCGGCGGGCGCGCAGGCAAGCGCATGAGCGGCCTCTCCACCCGCGCGATTCACGCCGGCGAGTTGAAGCCTGCGCCCGCGGGCGCGGTGGTCACGCCGATCTACCAATCCGCGACCTTTGCCTACGAGGGTCCCGACGGTCTCGCCGAGGTCACCTACGGCCGCTATCAGAACACGCCGAACCACGCCGTGTTGCACGCGCGACTCGCGGCGCTCGAAGGCGCGGAGGACGCGCTGGTGTGCGCAACCGGCATGGCCGCCATGAGCGCCGCCTTGCTCGGCCTCTGTGAACGCGGTGACCGCATACTCGCGGCGCGCGGACTCTACGGCGGCACCCACGCTCTGCTCACCGAGGAGCTGCCGCGCTTCGGCATCACGACCGACTTCGTGAACGCTCACGATCCCGCCAGTTGGACGGCGGCGGTGCGCCCGGAAACGCGCGTCTTCGTGGTGGAGTCCATTTCCAATCCGCTGTGCCGCGTCTGCGATCTGCCGGCCGTCGCCGAGTTCTGCCGCGCGCGCGGCATCGTCTCGCTGGTGGACAACACCTTCGCCTCGCCGGTGAACTTCGCGCCGATTGCGCACGGCTTCGATTTAGTTCATCACAGCGCAACGAAGTACTTGAACGGCCACAGCGATCTGGTCGCCGGAGTGCTGGCGGGACGCCGCGAATTGCTCGGTCGCGCTGTGCGTGTGGTGCGCCGACTCGGCGCCTCGCTCGACGCTCACGCCTGCTTCCTGCTCGAGCGTGGACTCAAGACGCTGGTGGTGCGCGTCGAGCGCCACAATGCGAACGCATTGCGAGTGGCGGAGTTTCTGGCCTCGCACGCCGCGGTGGCGCGTGTGCACTTCCCCGGGCTCGCGGGACATCCCGACCACGCGCGCGCGAAACGGCTGCTGTGCGGCTTCGGCGGAATGCTAGCCTTCGACTTGCGCGGGGGCGCAAAGGCCGCGCAGAAATTCCTCGCCACCGTGCGCATCCCCGCGATCGCGCCCTCGCTCGGCGGGGTGGAGAGCCTGCTCTCGCGACCGATGGCGACCTCGCACGCGATGCTCTCACGCGAGGAGCGCGCGGCGCTCGGCATCGAGGACGGCACCATCCGCATGTCGGTGGGCATCGAGGACGCCGCGGATCTGATCGCGGATCTCGATCAGGCCTTGCGCGCCTGAAGCACGGCCGACAGCGGCTCCTCGCAGCCATGGCGTGCGTGGAGTTCGGCGAGCGCGGCGGTCACACGCTCCTCGTCGGCGCCCGCCCTTCGCAGCACGCGCACGATGACCTCCGCGGCGCTCTCCAATTCCATCGGCACCACTTCGTTCGCGCCGGCGGCACGCATGCCGGGCACGTCGGCGAGGAAAGGCACGCGCACGAGCACCGGCAGGTCTGGAGCGGACTCACGAATCGAGCGCAAGGCGCGCTCGGCGGCGTTCGGATCGTTGACGGCGATCACCAGCACGCGCGCGTGCGCTGCGCCGAGCTTCTCGAGCATGGTGGCGCTAGTGACGTCGCCGAAGAGCGCGCGTTGTCCCGCCGCGCGCGCGCGCGCGACGTTGTCAGGGTTGAGATCCACCACCACGAAGGGCGCGCCGCACTGCTGCAACGCGTGCGCGAGTTCCTGACCGGTGAGCCCGTAGCCAGCGATCACGACGTGACCGCTCAAATTCTGTGCGCTGCCGCGCGCTTCCGCCGGATCCGGGCGCGAGTAGAGCTGACGCAGGAGGCGCGAGCGCGCGCAGAGATCGGCAAGCCGCGGCGCCAAGGCGATCACGAAGGGCGTCAGCAGCATCGAAATCACTGCGGCGGCGAGTAATCGGCCCTCGATCACGGGCTCGAGCAAACCGTGCCCGGCCGCTTCGTCGAGCAAGAGGAAGGAGAACTCACCGATCTGCGCCAAGCCTGCGGAGACCAAGATCGAAACGCGCAGCGGCATCTTCATCAGGGCGCACAGCGCCATCATCACCAGGAATTTTCCGAAGATCACCGCGCCGACCATCGCGCCGATCGGCATCCAGTCGCTGAACAGCAGGCGCGGATCGATCAACATCCCGACCGAGAGGAAGAAGAGGGAAGTAAAGGCCTCGCGGAAAGGGATCAAATCGGAAAGTGCTTGATGGCGGTACTCACTATCGGCCACCACCATGCCGGCGAGGAAGGCACCGAGTGCGAGTGAGACCCCCGCCTGCGCGGCAAGCCAGGCTGTGCCCAGGCAGATCACCAGCACGGTCAGCACGAAGAGACTCTGCTGGCGCGTGCGCGCGACGGCCTTGAGCACGATGCGCACGATCAACCGGCCACCCAGCAGCACGAGCACCAGCACACCGCCGGCGCGCCCGAAGGCAGCCGCGAGCTCCGCGGATCCCCCCCCCTCGCCGGCCAGGAAGGGAATCAGCATCATCAACGGCACCACGCAGAGGTCCTGGAACACCAGGACCGAGAGCGTGTGTCGCCCATGCGGAGCTTCCACTTGCGCACGATCCTGCAGAGCGCGCAGCACGATCGCGGTGCTCGAAACCGCGATCACAGCGCCGATCAGCGCCGCCACGCGCATCTCCAGGCCGGCGAGGCGAGCGATGCCGTAGGCCGCGCTCAGCGTGAGCAGCATTTGCAAGGAACCGCCGATCAGCACCGGCTTCCAGAGCCTGCGCAGCTTGCTGAGCGGCAACTCCAGGCCGATGCCGAAGAGCAACGCGATCACACCGAGCTCTGCGAGTTGCTCGACGTTCTCCCGCCCGGGAATCAGGCCCAGCGCACTCGGTCCGGCGACCGCGCCGGCGACCAGGAATCCGGCAATTGCCGGCAGACGCAGGCGGTGCAGCACAACCACCACGGCCACCGCGACCGCGAAGAGGATGACGAGATCGCGGAGTTCATCCATCGCGGGGTAGCGCGCGTGCGAGCAACAGGGAACCGAGTGCGGCGGCAGCGATGGAACCAACCAATACGCCAGTCTTGCCGTGCAGAAGGTCGTCGGGCGGGAGCCCGAGGCTGGCGATAAACAGCGCCATGGTGAAGCCGATGCCGGAGAGGAATCCGGCCGCATTCACCATTGGCCAGCTCACCCCTTTTGGGAGCTGCGCCCAACCGGCGCGAATCGCCAACCATGCGCCGAGCAGGATGCCGAGCGGTTTGCCGATTACCAATGCGACGGCCACTGCGAGCGCGATCGGATGCGTGAGCGCCTCCAGGGACACCGCGACGCCCGCGTTGGCGAGCGCGAAGGTCGGTATGATCGCGAAGGCCACCCAAGGGTGGAGCGCGTGCTCCAAGCGCCGCACCGGAGAGACGGCCGCCTGCAATGCTTCACTGGTTTGCGCGACCAGTTCGGTGCGCGCTTTGGCGTTGAGCACCGTGAGGTCGATGCATGCGTGCTCCAGCGCGCTCGCAACTTCCTCCGGTCGCAGCAGCGAGCGCGCGGGCGTGAGCAGACCGAGCGCGACACCGGCGACGGTCGGATGCACGCCACCCTTGAGCGTCAGTAGCCAAATCACGGCACCAAGGAGACCGTAAACCCCGAGCGAGCGCACGCCGAGTCGCTGCAGCAAAAACATCAGGCCGAGGCCGCCGAGGGCGCCGCCGAGCAACGCGAGGTCCACGCCGCTCGAATAGAAGATAGCGATCACGCTCACGGCGAGCAGGTCGTCCACGATCGCGAGCGAAAGGACGAAGAGTTTGAGCGCGGGCGGCACGCGGCGGCCGAAGAGCGTCAGCAAGCCGACCACGAAGGCGATGTCGGTGGCCATCGGCACGCCCCAGCCACGCGCGGCCGGACCGTCGTGATGAAACAACAAATAGATTCCGGCCGGAATCAGCGCGCCGCCGAACGCCGCCGCCACCGGCAGGACGCGCGCCGCCGGCTCCCGCAGCTCCCCGGTCACCAGCTCGCGCTTGACCTCGAGGCCGACGACGAAGAAGAACACCGCCATCAAGGCGTCGTTGACCCAGTACCACAGCGGGTAGTCAAGGGTCAGCGCGCCCGCTCCGAGCACGACGCGCGTGTTCCAGAATGCTTCCCAGTTCCCGGCCCACGCAGAGTTCGCCAGCACCAACGCGATCAGCGTGCAGACGCCAAGCACGATGCCCGACGCGGCCTCGACGTGCAGGAACTCCTGAAACGGCCGCGTGATGCGATCAATCGGCGCCGACGGGAGCCGGTCGTTGGGAGCAGCGGCCATGGCGGGATTATCTGCGCGCGGCAGCACGCCAGGCAGAAATCGCCGCGGGAGCGAGTTCGTGGAAGCGGTGTGAGTCGCGCGACAACTCAAAGCACGCCGTGATCTCGAGCGGCAGCGCGGCGCAGGCACTGTGCACGGCACGCCAGTTCACGTCGCCCTCGCCCGGCGCAAGATGCTCGTGCACTCCGCGCCGCATGTCGTCGAGCTGGACGCCGGCGATGTTTCCGCAGAAGCGTGCGACCGCTTCCTCGGGACCAAGTCGATCATTGACGAGGAGGTGTCCAATGTCGAGCATCAGCCCGAAGCGCGGCTCCCGCAGCGCGGCGAACTCTGCGAGAGTGTCTATGAAGTGCCCCGGTTCGGGCTCGAGCGCGAGTCTGACGCCCAAGCGCTCGGCCATGGGTGAGAGCGCGTCCGCAACGGCGTGCAGCCGTGCCTCTGCGGCGGCCGGAGTCTGTCCGTGCGGGAGGACGCCGCTCCAGAAGGAGAGGACGTCGGCGCCGAGATCCGGGCACCAGCTCAGGAGAAGCTCCAGATACTGCAAACGCTCGCGCCAACGATCCTCCGCCTCCAGCAGGTTCGGGCGATGCTTCCGATGCGGATCGAGCGAGAAGCGTGCACCGCTTTCGAGTACGACCTTCAATCCCAAACGTGCGCAAAGCGTGCCAATCGCCTGGACTTCGGAGGCACCGCTGCGCGCCGGATCCAGGTGCGGAACGTCAGGGGTGATGGCGACGGCTTGGTAGCCGAGGTCCGCGAGCCACGGCAACGCCCAATCCAGTCGGTGGTGCGCGAAGCCGTTCGAGTTGTAGCCGAGCAGGACCATGCGCGAATCAGCGGCGTGGCGTCTTCACGAGCGCCTTCTCGTACTTGCGAATCAAAGGGTCCACGTCGAGGCAAGCCGTCGCGTTCTTCTGGTAGTCCGCACGCAGCGAGTTGAGATCTGCGATCGCGGCGGTCAAGAGATCGGCGGCCTCTTCCTTGCGGTTGCGAAAGAGGAAGGGATCACCCTGCACTTCGAAGTGCTCCTGATAGGCGAGTTCGATCAGAGCAGCGCCTTTCTCACCGGCGTTGACGCCGCGCTGCCAGCGCTCGTCGCGCACCCAGGGCATCACGTTGTCGGACACGATGGTCGGTGCCGCAGCGATCGCGGGCGGCGTCCATTCCGCGTGCGGCTGCGGTTCTTCACCGTCGCCGAAAGTGATCTTGAGAAATTCGGGGCCGTGCTTCTGATAGCCCCAGAGCGCCGCGCCGGCGACCAGAGCGAGCAGCAGAAGCAGGGCGGCCGCCTTCATGCGAAGGGATCAGGATACCGGACCCAGGCGCGCACCCGGAGCGAGTCGCGTGCCGCGCAAGAAATCGCGCACGGCCATGCGCGCGCGGCCTTCGCGCTGCAGCTCATCCATGCGGTAAGCGCCTTCACCGCAAGCGATGAGGAGCGAGTCCTCGCTCGCGAGCACGCTCCCGGGCGGTGCGTCCGTGGGCGATGGAAGTGCGCTGCCGCGATGGACACGTAAAGCGCCGCCATCGGGCAGCACGGTCTGCGCGCACGGCCATCCGGCGTACGCGCGTACGCGTCGGGCGATCTCGGTTGCCGGCGCCGACCAATCGAGGACGCCGTGATGCTTGCGCACCTTGCGGCAGTGCGTCACGTGCGCGAGATCTTGAACGCGACCGACGGGCAGGGCATCGGCCGCGGGGTCGAGCCGGTTGAGAAAATCGCGCAGGAGTTCGGCGCCGAGTTGGGAGAGTCGCGCGGCGAGTTGCGGTGCATCCTCGTCGGCGCCGATCGCGGTCGCGCTTTCGGCGAGCACGGCACCGGCGTCGAGCTCTTCGACGACCTTCTGCACGCAAACTCCGGTGCGCGCGTCGCCGGCGAGGATTGCCGCCTGCACGGGGCTGGCACCGCGCCAGCGCGGCAGCAAGGAGCCGTGGAGGTTCACGCAGCCGAGCCGCGGCGCATCGAGGAAACGGCGCGTGAGGATCTGGCCGTAGGAAACCACGACGGCGAGATCGGCGCGCAACTCCTCGAGCTGCGCGAGAAATCCTTCCTCACGAGCGGACTCCGGACGCAGCACCGGGATTCCGTGCGACGCCGCCGCCTCGGCGAGTGGGTTGAACACCTCAACGCGTCCGCGACCAGCGCGCGCGGGTGGTGCGGTCACCAGCGCCACCGGCGGATGTGCGCCGCTCAGCAACGCGTCGAAGGAAGCGACGGCGAACGGCGGCGAGCCGATGAAGACGAGGCGCAATTCCAGCGCCCCGCCGCCCTAGCCGAGATGCGGCTCGACGAAGGTCTTGAACTGCGGATATCCCATCGCGCCGGTGTGGCGCGCGACTTCCTTGCCGCCCTTGAACAGCACGAAGCAGGGGATCGCCATCACGCCGAGCGTAGAGGCTGCGTCCGGGTGGTCTTGCGTGTTGTGCTTGACGACCTTGAGCTTGCCCTGCATCTCCTCGGCGAGCTTGTCCACGGCCGGCCCCATCGCACGGCACGGACCGCACCAGGGCGCCCAAAAATCCACCAGCACCGGAGTCGCGCTGCTCTTGACGACGGTGTCGAAAGTGGTGTCGGTGACTTCGAGAACGTTGGACATGTCAGGGATTCGCACGCGGCCCCTCCGCGTGACGGATTCTATACGGCGCGGCACCTTATTAGAGGGGATCTTCGCCGACGAGTTCGCCGACTTCGGGTTCGCCGGAGAGCTCTGGACGGTCGAAACTACGGTCGAGATCGTCGAGGGCCAGTGCGGCGGCGCCTTCCACGCGGCGCACCTCGACCTCGCCGAAAGGGTGCTCCTGGCGCACGTCCACCTGTTGTTGCTTCGCCAACTCGAGCAGGGCGACCAAGGTGTAGGCGGCATCTCCACGGTGCGCCTGGAGTTCGTGCATGAGGCTGCTCCAGGAAGTGGCGGTGACCTCCTGCAGCCGCAGCCACAACTCCTCCACGTATGCGCGCAGAGGCCGTCCAGCCGGGCGCACGTGATGCGGCCGCAAGAAACCGGTCTCCTGCTCGAGCCGCGCGATCACGCGGAACAAGTCCCACACCGAAACGTCGCCGAGATCCCAGGTCTCACTCTCTCGCTCGAGCTCCTCCGTCTCCGGCGCCGCCGCGCGGCCGAGCCAGCGCCCACCCGCGGGCAACAGCCGCGCACGCATCTCGCGACTCGCCGCCAACTGATCGGCGACGCGGCGCAGCTCCTTGTAGGCGAGCAACTGCTGCACCAACTCCGCGCCCGGGTCGAACAGCTCCTCCTCGGCGTCAATCTCCTCCTGCGGCAGCAGCGAGCGGCTCTTGATCGCCAACAAGGTCGCAGCGATCACCAGATAGTCGGCCGCCTCGTCCACGTCCACGTGCTCCATGCTGCGCACGTGTTTGCAGAAGGCGTCGCAAACGTTCACCAAACTGATGACGTGGATCTCGAGCTCCTTGTCACGCACCAACTGCAGCAGCAGATCGAGCGGGCCGTGAAAAACACGTTCCAGATGGATGGTGAAGGCGGAAGCCGGATCCGGTCCTTCGTCCTGCTCAGCGTCCATGCGCAGGCGCGAGGACGGCAGCGAGGTGGGCTCGGAGGGCTCGATCATCACGCGTAGGGGTTCCAGGAGACCGGGAGCCGCGTGATCTCCGCCACCAGATTGGCAACGTACGTGATGCCCACCGCCAACAAGTACTTGAACTGCGGCACGAAGAAAAGCATGCCCAGCAACAGAAAGATGCCGATCGGCTCGATCGCCAAGTAACTACGACGCGCGTCGTTCGGCAGCATCGCCGCCACGATGCGCGAGCCATCGAGCGGCGGCAGCGGCATCATGTTGAACACGAACAACACGACGTTGATCAGAATGCCCGCCTGCAGGATGGTCACGCCGCTGGACTCCTCGTTCCACACGCCGGTGTGGATCAACAGCGAGAGCAGGCCGGACCAGAAGAAGGCTTGCAGCACGTTGCTGGCCGGACCGGCGAAGGCCACCACGGCGTTGTCGCGCCATGGCCGCCGAAAATTCGCCAGGTTCACCGGCACCGGTTTCGCCCCCCCGAAGAGGAAGGGCGAGCCCACGATCCACAGAATCGCCGGAAGCAAGATCGTGGCGAAGGGATCAATGTGCGGGATCGGATTCAGCGTGACCCGGCCGAGCATCCGCGCGGTGGGATCGCCGTACCAATCGGCGGTCAGGGCGTGCGCCGCCTCGTGAACCGTGAGCGCGAGCACCACGACCGCGATGACGCCGATGAGGACGAAAGTGTCCATGAAAGGGTGAATTCTGGGCCACTGCGGCCGTCCTTACAATAGGACCCCGGCGCCCGCCGTTCCCGCATGGACAAGGTTCTGGATCCCGAACGCGCCCTGGCGCGTGGACTCGAAGTCCTGCGACTCGAGGCCGAGGCCCTGCATGCTCTCGCGGCGCGGCTGGGCGACCCCTTTCAGCGCGCCTGCCGCCTGATCTTGGGCTGCCGGGGGCATCTCGTGGTCAGCGGCATGGGCAAGGCGGGCCTGATCGGCCAGAAAATCAGCGCCACCTTCGCGAGCACCGGCACCCCGAGCCACTTCCTCCACCCGGCGGAAGCGCTCCACGGCGATCTCGGCCGCCTGCGGCCGGAGGACGTGGTGCTGGCGCTCTCGAAAAGCGGCGCGACGCGCGAGGTCGTGCAGCTCGTGCCGGGAGTGCGCGCGATCGGTGCGCATCTGATCGCCATCTGCGGCAGCGCTGACACGCCGCTCGGCCACCACGCCGACGTCGCCCTCGAGCTCGGCGACGCCCCGGAGGCCTGCCCGCTCGGCCTCGCCCCCACCGTCAGCACCACCATGATGCTCGCGCTCGGCGACGCCCTGGCGATGGCGGTGCTCGAGGGCCGCGCCCTCACGCGCGAGGAGTTCGCGCGCTACCACCCCGCCGGGTCGCTCGGTCGGCAGTTGATGCGCGTCGGCGACATCATGCGCGTCGGTGAGCAGGTGCCGTTGCTGCGAAGCGGTGCGAGCCTGCGCGAAGCCCTCGAAGTCATGACCGGCACCCCCGGGCGCCCCGGCGCCGCGGTGGTGGTGGATGCCGCCGGCGATCTGCTCGGCATCTTCACCGACGGCGATCTGCGCCGCCTCGCGCGCAGCGGATCGCTTCCGCTGCACGAAGCAGTGGATCCGCACATGGTGCGCGCGCCGCGCCACGCCACTGCGAATCAATTGGTCGGCGATTTGCTGCGACTGGTGCGCGAGACGCACGTGGATCAATTGCCCGTTCTGGAGGACGGCACGCGGCGTGTGGTCGGACTGGTGGACGTGCAGGATCTGTTGGAGGTGCGCCTGTGAGCCTGGGGCTCGCAGACGCCGCGTTCCCGCCCGCCTTACTCGCGCGCGCTGCGCGCGTTAAATTGTTCCTCACGGACGTGGACGGCTGTTGGACCGACGGCACCGTGCGCGTGCACGACGACGGCGGTGAGAGCGTGCAGTTCCACATCCACGACGGTTACGCCGTGGTGCAAGCACTGCGCGCGGGTCTCGAGATCGCGATCGTGAGTGGGCGCTCGACCAAGGCCGTGCGCCACCGTGCGGAACGCCTCGGCGTGCGCGTGATCTGGCTCGGCGTCACCGACAAGGACACCGTGGCGCGCCAACTGCTCGCCGAGCGTGGACTCACATCAGAAGAAGTTGCCGCGATCGGCGATGATCTTCCCGATCTACCGCTCTTCGCGCACGCCGGGCTGAAGATCGCGCCGCCGAACGCCGTGGCGGAGATTCGCGCGCGCGCCGATTGGACCACGCGTGCTCCCGGCGGCGGCGGCGCGTTGCGCGAAGCTTGTGCTTTGCTGCTCGCCGCTCGTGCGCTCCCGGACACCGGACTTCGCTCGTGATCCGTTCGTTGTTCTGGGCCGGTTCCGCGCTAACGGCCGGAGTCTTGCTCGTGATGGTCGCCGATTTCGTTGCGCATTCCACGCCGACGCGCGCGCCCGTGCTTCCCACGCCGGAGGGCTTCAGCATGAACCTCAAGGGCGTCGGGCCGGTCGAAGTCGCCTTCACGGGCGGCGTGGAGCTCGTCACCGACGAACGCGAGGAAGCAGCCGGTGGCGGCGCGGTGCGCGTTCCGCGCTGGAAGGTGAACGGTTCCGATCCCGTCCCCGAAGGCGCCGGCATGGCGATCGTGGACACCCGCATCGAGGCCTTGTCCACCACTCCCGACGGTGATGCACCGCTCATCGCCAACACTCCGCGCGCGTGGATTCCGCTCAAGCGTGATAGTGGTCTGCTGACTCTGGATCTCGGACGCACTTGGCGGCTCGCGGATCCAGTGCTGGATCTGCCCGGCTTCCGTCGCGGCTCCCGCATGACCGCGCGCGCGCGCGGCATGACCGAGCTGCGGCCGCGTGAGGAAAGCGTGATCGCGCACGGACCTTTCCAACTCGAAGCGGAGAATTTGGCGCTCCAAGCCGCCGGCTTCTCCTACGACGCCGCCACCGGTCGCATCTCCTTCGAGCCGTGGCAAGGCGAGGTGCGCTGGAGCATCACCGACGCAGCCGGTCGGGTCCTGCGCGGCTTCAGCGATTCCGGTGGCGCGATCCTACCGACCGAGGACGATGGACTGATGCTGCGTTTTGATGAAGGATTGCGCGGCATCCGCACGGCGGTGCCGTCGGGAAAGAATCAGGCGCCGGCCACGATGCTCGCGCGCAGCCTCGACCTCGTGTTCACGCCAGGTGCGGACGGCGCCTGGCAGCTCAAGTCGGCGAGTGCGCGCGGTCCGCTCTTGCTCTCGGACGCGCGACTCGCGCTCGAAGGGGGGGGGGCGGAGATCAGTTGGAACGCGCTCGACGGATCGCTGCGTGAGGCGCGCATCGCCGGTCCGCTCGCGGTGCATCCCTGGGAGCCGCCGATCGCGGCGGCCACGGCCCGCGAGAGCGCCGTTTACGATGCGGCCAATGGCAGTCTGCTCTTGGACGGCCGCGCCTGGGCCGCCGATGCGCGCGGCTTCCTCGCCGCCGACTCTCTGCGCTGGGACGGTGCCGCGCTGCAGGCCGACGGCCAAGTGCTTGCGCACGCGGAGCACGGCACTGCGCTCGCCGATCGCGCTGCGGCCAGCGAGAAGGACGGTATCCGTGCCCGTGGACATGTGCGGCTGTTGCCGACGCGCGGCATGGTTCAAGAACTCACCGGGCCGGAGCTGGTGGTGAACTCGCAGGGCGAAGCGGAAATCGGCGGAGGCTTCGAAGCGCACGGGCAGCGCGAGGGCGTGGACTGGCGGCTGAGCGGGGTGCGGCTGCGCCAGTGGATGGAGGAGGATGGAAGTCCGCGCGCCGAAGCCTTCGGTCCTCTGCTCTGGTCGGAGCCCGGCTTGCGCATCGAGGGCGGCCGCTTCAAACAGCTCGCCGAGCGTGAGTTCCGCTTCGAGGGAAGTCCGGCGCGCGCTTGGATCACCCTCGACGACGGCAGCGAGGCGCAGGCTTCGTTCCGTCGCGCCGATTACGGGGCGAACGCTCTTCATCTGGAGGGGGAACCCTGGCTCTCGGTTCCGGCCGCCGCCCTCGGACTTTCCGGCGAACCGGTCGAGCTCCGCGCCCGCAGCGTCAACCGCGATCACGCCACCGGTGCCTGGGATCTCCAAGGGGGCGTCCGCGTCAGCGGGGCACTGCGCACCGAGGTGGATCGAGCCACTTGGTCCCCCACGGAGGGCCTCCAATTGATACGGCGCCTGACGCCTCCCATCGTCGAAGGAAGTCTCGCGGACGGCACCAACTTCCGGGTCAGCGCCCAAGAATTCGGCATTGATGCCGAACGTGTCCTTCGCTTGCGCGGCGCTGCCCAAGGCCGTTTCTCGCCCCCGGACGGAAGCCGTCACGAGTTCTGGGCAGAGCAACTTTGGGCTTCAGAATTCGGCGGAGTTGCCGAAACTGATGCCCGGATCGTCTCAACGCTCGGCTCCGGCAAGGGAGACCGTCTGGAGTGGCGCTCCGCCGAGGGCGCCCTCGTCTGGTTGAAAGCCACCGGCCACGCCCGGATCGAGCGCGAGGATCTGACCGCCGAGGGAAACCGCATCGAGGCGGACCAAGTCGCCGGCTGGGTCGAAGCCGAAGGCAGTCCGGAGCAGCCGGCCTATGCCCGCACCCGCGACGGACGCGAGGTCCGCGCCGTCTGGATCCACTACAACACGGTCTCGCACTTGCTCGATTCGCGCCAATTCCGGACGGCCACCCCCGCACCGCCCCGCTGAACTCCGTGCTCTGCCTCCTGGCGCTCACCCTGTTGCCGCAACAGGAACCGGTCTTCGAAGCCGAAGCCATTCGTTCCCGCGAGGAGCTCGGGGTGGTGATCTACGAGGTGGATGCCCCGCGCCTGGTGAGCGCCAAGCTCCAACTCAGCGCCCGTCGCGCCGTGCTGCGGCTGGATGCCGAGCGCTACCGCCAGGCGATCGAGCAGGGCGCACTCGCGCCTGCAGTGGACACGGCACCTTCCGCCGCGCGCGAAACGATCCCGCCGCTGTGGAGCCGACGCCTGCTCGCTGGCCTCGGACTCCCCGAGGACGACACCCTCCTGATTTCCATACTGCTCGAAGGCGAGGTACACGTCGCCACCGAGGACATGGAGATTCTCTGCTCCAAACTCCAGGACGAGCCAGTCGCCGGTCGCCTGCGCATCGAGAACGCGTGGATTCGTTTCGCGCCGCTGACGGTGGGACCGAACGGCTGGCCGGCGGTGCTACGCGCCGAGCTGCTCGTGGAGGAGCCGGACGGCACGCTCTTCGCAGAGGAGGCGTTCCTCACCACCTGCACCGATGAGGTGCCCCACTATGGCGTGAGTCTCGGCTCGTTGCGCGTAAGCCGTGACAAGGACGGCACGCTCTTCTGGCAGCCGGAGCGCGGTTGGCTGCAGATCCTCGGCGCGAACGTGATTCCACTGCCAACACCGGATTTCATTCCCGGTGAGTCATTCTTCGGCTTGAGCGGCGCGCGCATCGAGAACTCGCGTCGCTTCGGCACGGCGATCGAACTCAACTTCCGCGGCGACGCCGATTGGGGCGGCACTGCGGTGGATTGGAATTTCTATCCCATGTTGAGCTCGCGTCGCGGTCTGCCGCTGCGCGCCATCCTCGACCTCAACGGTCCGGGCTACCGCGGACGTTGGGACGTCTTCGCGCTCCAGGATTCCGCGGAGGACGTCACCGGTTTACGTCGCACCGTCGGCCGCGATTCCGACACGCGTTGGCGCACGCGGATGGAGAACGTCTGGCAGCTCGACGACTCCTGGCGTGCCTTCGCGATCCTCGATATCACCAGCGATCCCTTGGTGGATCCGGAGTTCTTTGCCTCCGAATGGATGGAGGGCGAGGACATCGGTTCCGAGGTCGCGCTCACCCGCACCGGCGAGGATTCCTTCGCCTACTTCCGCGCGACACCGCGTCTGGACGAGCAGGGCGCAACCCCCCTGCAGGGCTTCGCGCGCGCGCCGGGCCCGGCGGCGCAAACGCTCGAGGCACTGCCCGCCTTGGATTGGGAAGCATTTCCACAGCACGCTCCGGAACTTCCGCTCACGCTCGCCTACGGCGCTTCGCTGGCGCGCATGCAGTTGCGCGATCGCGACCTCGTTGCACCTGGATCCGTGGATTTCCTCGGCCAACCCACCTCAGTCCGCACGCGCGCACTCGGCTGGGCCGAGCTCGCGTGGCCGATGCACGGCGGCGGCGCCTTCGCGCGCCCGGGTGCGCGTTTGCGCGGTAGCGTGTGGGAGGACGACACGCCCGGGCTCGAACAGGACGGCCAGCTCACGCTCGAAGCCTTCTTCGAAACCGGAGTCGCACTCGAGAAGCGCTGGAGCGACGGTTGGATGCACCGCGTGATTCCGCAACTGCGGCTGCGTGCGCGCGAAGAAGCCGTCGAAGCGAACGCCGTGCCGCCGATCTTCGACGGACTCGACTATCTCCACGAGGGTCAGGTCGCGGAGCTCTCGCTGCGTCAATTCTTCCTCGCTCCCGGCGCCACCGAGCCCTGGTTGGATCTCGACGTGCTCGCGCCCTTCTACTCCGACGCCACGGAGGCCATCGCTCCGCTCGAGGGACCGACGCCCTGGATCACCCCCGCCGACGACGGCTTCGGACCGGTGGAAGTGCGCGCCGCGTGGAGTCCCGGCATCCGCGGTGGCGCGCTCGAAGGCGTGCGGCTCGACGGTCGCATGCGGCGCGACCTCAGCGCACATCGCACCGAGACTTTGTTCTCGCGGCTCACGGTGCGGCCGAACGAACGACTGCTCTACGGCTTGAGCTACTTCGAGACCGAAGGCACGCCGGAAGACTTTGCCTTCGCGACCCTCTTCGCCGGATGGCGCTTCACCGAACAGTGGGCGCTCGGCGTTCGCCAGTCCGAGAGCTTCTCCGGCAACGCCGGGGTGAACACCGGTTACGCGCTGCAGTACTACGGCCACGACTTCCTGCTCGAGGTCGGCTACACGCGGCAGCAGGTGAACGGCGACGTCGGCATCTACTTCAACCTCACGCCGCGCTTCTTCTTCGACTCCTACGGCAGCCAGCGGCTGGCGCGTCTGCGCTTCCAGTAAGATCGCCCCATGAACGGAGCCGCGGCGCCGCTGGCCTTCATCGGCACGATGGAGCTGGTGTTGATCGTGGTGGTCGGCCTGCTGCTGTTCGGCGGCGACCTCCCCAAGGTGCTCGGCGAGATGGGGCGCATGTGGGTGAAGCTGCGCCGCGCTGTGAACGAATTCAAACGCGAGTCCGGCATTGACGAGGCCGTGCGCGATCTCAAGCGCGAGACCGACTTCCGACTCGAGGAACCGCGTTGGCGGCGCGACATGGATCACAGCGCAGGTCCGGCTCGCAGCGCACCGGCGCAGGACGGCGAGCTCGAGGACGCCGGGGCGCCAAAATCCGCAACGGAAGCCGAGTCGGATGCCGCCGGAGAAACCGCATCCGCATCCAAGCCACAGGTCGAGCCCGAGCGTCCGCGTCCGCCGGACACCGGTCCGAGCGAGTGAGCCTCAAGCCATCAGCCCGGCAAAGGAGCAGGGCTGCGTGCGCGCGTCGAGCTGTGGAAGAATGATCTTCTCGAGCGCGAGTCGGCAGGCGCCGGTCGAGCCGGGCACCACGAAAACCACGCGACCGCGCACCAGTCCGGCGGTCGCGCGCGACTGGATCGCCGCCGTTCCGATCTCCGAGTAGGTGAGCATGCGGAAGAGTTCGCCGAAGCCCGCGAGCGCTTTGTCAAAGAGCGGCTCGAGCGCTTCGGGCGTGACGTCACGTTCGGTGACACCGGTGCCTCCGGTCACGATCACTGCGCGCACCTGCGGATGCGCGCACCAACTTGCGACCGCCGCGCGGATCTCCGCCGCATCGTCGCGCACCACGCGGCGTTCGATCAGCGGATGGCCGGCGGTGGTGATCTGCTCCGCGATCCACGCGCCGGAGTGGTCGGTCTCCAGCGTGCGCGTGTCCGACACCGAGAGCACCGCCACACCGAGCGGGACGAAGGCACGCGGCGAGCCGCCGTGCGCGAAGGGCTTGCAGGAGGAATCAGCGCTCATGGTTGAGGAAGTGCTGCACGTTCTTGAAATGGAGTTTGGCGACGCGGCCGAGGGTGTCCTTGCCGTGTAAATCCGCCCACAAGCGCAACGCGGGGCCCACGGGCGCACCGCTGCCGAGCGGAAGTTCGACGGCCCACTCCTGCTCGAGCGCCTCGATGCCGTCGAGGAAGGCGGCGCGTGCGAGCACCGAAGCGGCCGCAGTAGCCGCGTGGCGCTCCGCACGCGGCACTTCGACCACGCGCAGCTTGGGTGCGCAGCGAGCGAGTTCGCGCTTGACCGGAGAGTCGGCGGCGAAACGATCCACCACCGCCACACGCGCATCGCAGCGCGCGCCCAAGGCAGTCAGGCACTCGACGTGCAGGCGCGTGAGCAGCTTGTTCACGTTGCGTCCTGCGGCGATCCAGGCCGCGTGATATTCGGGCGGTGCGAGCACGCGTCGCTCGTGCGGCAGGCGTTCGCCGAAGTGCGCGGCGAGCGTGCGCACGCGCGCATCGCTGAGCACCTTCGAGTCCGCGATGCCTGCGGCGCGCGTCTCCACCGCCGTGTCTTCGTCGAGCGCCACGGCCACGACCACCAGCGGACCGAAAGTGTCGCCTTTCCCAGCTTCGTCCGATCCCATCGCTCCCGCGGCGGGCGGTAGTTCAGCGTCCATGGATTCTGTCGCAGCAGCGCGCGGCGCGCAACCGGCGAGGAAGCGCGCGCAAAAAGCTTCGGCATCGCGACCCTGCACCACCAGTCGGCCGCTGCCGTAGAGGCTCGCGACCACGCCATCGCCGCGCGCCTGGAACTGCGCGTACTGCAGCGGCGTGAAGCGGAAGCCTGCGCGCTGCAAGGCGTCAGCGAGCAGCTTGCCCGCGCGCGGGTCGAGTTCGAAGACGCGCGTGAGGCTCATCTGCGTGCGATCTCCGCCGCAGGTTGCCGACTCCACTCTTCCAGCGCCGCGCGCGCGCGCTGTTCGGCCGCGTCCATCGCCGCAGCGTAGCGGACGCGCATGTTCTCGAAAGCGGCGCCTGGGCGACCGCACTCAGAACCAGGCACCTCGAGTGCCTCGAAGGCGACGACGACGCGCGCAAAGGGCTTCGGCAGCACCTGACGATCCCAGGAGCCGGCCTGCCAGCAAGAAGAGAACGCAAAGCCGCTCGCCGTGAGCGCGCGGCCGGTGTTCGCCGCCATCACGATCACGCCGGGCGCGAGTGAGCGCGCCGGACCGCGCGGACCGTCGGGAGTGAAAGCATAGCCATCACTGCATTCCATGGCTTCGCGCGTCATCTCGCGCAGCGCCTCGGGACCGCCGCCGAAGCTGGAGCCGCGCACGGTCCTGTAGCCGAGTCGTTCGGCGAGGCGCGCAATCGTTTCACCATCGCGATGCAGGCTCACCAGCACGCGCACCGGGAAACCGAAGTGGGTCCCGACCGCGGTCAGGATGTTCTGATGCCAGAAGGCATAGACCGGCAAGTGGCCGCGGGCGTCGCGGCGGTCGCGGGCTTCGAGGTTCACGAAGCGTACGCGCCAAGTGCTTGCAAGCAGCCGGATGACGAGGGGACCGAGCACCCGCGCCAGCGTTGTGCCGGTGCGCCGCAGGAAACGCTTCCACGCGCTGCGCCGCTTGCGCGGCGGCGGCGGCGGCGGAGCATCGGCGGCGGGCGGATCCTTCGGGGTCACGGCAACTTGATCCAGCGATCATCCTCCTCGCCCTCATCTTCTGCGAGCGCGGCATCTTCCTGCGCCCACTTCTTCTCGAAGGCGAGGCGGCGACGACGGCGCAACTGCCGGGCGAGGGGCGCGGTCGCGAGCGCGAACAACGCGATGCCGAGGAAGAGTTGCGGATAGATCTCGGCGAGCAGAGCGCTCCACGAACCGAGTTCGCGCTTGAGTTCTTCCTCCAGAGCGACAAGGCTGGTGCCGGTCACCGTCACCAAGGCCTGATCGAGGTTGCTGCCGTTGCGCACCTCGTGCAGAATTCCGCTCAGAACTTGGTCACCGTGAATGCGGACGAGCCGGCGCACGAAGGCGAAGCCGAGCGCATAGCCCTCTGAGGCGGCAAGCGGCTCGGGACCGAAGCCGTCGCGATAGCGGCTGAGAGACGGCAGCTCGCCGCGGAATCCGCGCCACGCCAAAGGTGATTCGAATTGGGAGAGCGGATCCGTGCGCGCCCAGGTCTCCGCGACTCCTTCGTGGAACCAAGCCGGAAGTTCCGCCCAGGCCCGATCCCCGAGACCGGTCATGGCCCAGTGCACCAGCTCATGACGAAAGGTTTCGCGAAGTTGAGTTTGGCCGGGCGCCTTGTCCACCTGGATGAGGATGCGCCGCTGCGCCGGAATCGTCACCGCGGCGAACCACTGCGGAGCTTCGCCGCCGAGCGAACGCTCGAAGGCGGCGCGGTCCTCCACCCAGGTCAGCGTGCCCTGCGGCGAGGGCGGTAAGCCCAGCCAGGCTTCGATTTTCGCGAGCTCCTCCGCGCTGGTGGCGGTGATCGCGCGCGCGCGATCCATGGAGGCGTCGGCGGCCTCCCACGCGAAGGGGCCCGCTGATCCGCGCGCGATTTCCTGCGCGCACGCGTGCGGCGCTCCCGGCAACAGAGCCGGAAGCGCCGCGAGGATCGCGAGCAACAACCTAGAACTCGACGCCGCCGGGTTCGACGAAGTCGAGGACCTCGCTGCCCTGCACCGCCATGAACAGAGGCGGGCCGATGGCGATGGCCGCGGCGAGCGCGGTGAAGAGATCGGCGAGCTGCATGGTGCCGACGCTGCGACTCATGAAATCACCGCGCAGGGGCCACGCCCAGGACTCCGTGGTGCGCATGTTTCGCACGAAAGTGTCGGGCGACGGGAAGGCGGAAAGATTCACCGGAATCGGAAGCTCTCCGCCGGCCATGCTGCCCAACATCGGCAGCATGCCGCTGACCATGCCGAGCGCCGCAGCGGTGGCAGGGCGCGGATCACTCCAAGCGGCGCTGGTCGCGCTCCGCGGCAGGTGCGCGAGGAATCCCGCGGCTTCCTGGTTGTTGCGGATGTCGCGTTCGGGCTTCTGCATGCCGGAGCGCAGCACTGCAGCGACGGAACTCTTCGAAATGGACATCACCATCCATCCTTCCGGCGCCACGCCGATCGCCGGCTGGAGCTGGAGCTGGATCATGGCCATGACCTGCGCGACCTGCTCAGGAAGCTCGAAGTCGATCCAGTAGTAGGCCGGTCCGGGAACTTCGGTGACGCTGCCATCGGGCTGCTTCACTTCGCGCTTGACGCGGCGCATCTCTAGTTTCACCGGGGATCCGCTTTCATTCAACACTTGGCGTAGGCGCGGCATCAACTGCTCGAGCACGGCGGCCATCGCGGGGGCGTCGTCGAGCTCGGAGAAGCTGAGGGATTCGGAGCCCAGCGGACCGGTCGGCACGCTGTAGGAGAAGGAGCGCTGGCCGAAACCGAGCATCGCCTTCTGCAGTTCGGGGCGGTGCGGACCGAGCAGCCAAGCGTGTACTTCGGGCGCCTGCATCTGCATCAACTGGCCGAGCGGCATCGGCATGCCCTCAGGTTGCATCAGCGCCGCGCGATCGAGGAGGTCGAGCATCGACTGCATCCACGGATCGGAGTCGGCACCCTTGATCGAGAAGGAAGCCGCGTTCTCCGGCACGTAAGCGGCCAGCGTCTTGTCCGCGGTGACCGGCTTCCACTGCGCGCCGGCTTGATCACCGAGATCGAGCAGGGTGTTCATGAAAGATCCCTCGTCGGACCAACCGGAGGCGAAGGACACACTCTGGATCGGTGCGATGCATTGTTGAAAGAAAGGCAGCACCATGGCCGCGATCTCCGGCTGCTCGTCGCCGAGGCCGTCCATCAGAGTGCTCAAGATCTGGTCAATGCGCAGGAAGCCGAAGAAGGCGGCGCCCTCGCTCATGTTGCGATTCCACGCACGACGGAAGTTCTCGGTGGCGGCGAGCGATCCCTCGCCGCGCGTGCCCATGCTGAACTCGATTTCGACGGCATCACTCGTGCAGGAGAGCACGGCGCGCACCAGAAGACCGTCAGCATCTTCCTCGAGGATCAACACCGAGCTGCCGCCGGGTCCACGCACGATCACGGACTCGTCGGCGAGTTCGGCGGCGAGCACTTGGAAGGCGATCGGGCCGAGTCCGTCCGCGAGGCCGAGCCGCGCGATGCCGAAGGCGTGCGGCGGCTGCTTGAAGAGGTGTGCCGCGTTCGGATCGGCGCGCAGCGAGAGGCCGGCTTCGAAGGAGCGCAGCGCTTCCCAGTGTGTGAGTGCGTCGGGTACACCTTCGGCGGCGGCCATTTCACGAATCTCGCTCCAAGCCAGATCGAGCATCCCGAGCAAGTCCCCCAGGAAGTTCTGCATGTCCGGCTCGGCGAGCATGCGCGCGAGCGACGACTTCTGCATGTCCCGGCGCATCGCGGGGATGTCCGGAAGCGAAATGTAGGCGATGGTGTCGCCCGGCAGACGATCAGCCAGGCTGGCCGGCACCGGTTTGGCATCGGCCGCGAGGCTGTGCGGGGAGACTTGACAGGCGCCGAGCACGAAGAGTGCGGCCGCCGGGAGGACGAGGCGTTGAGAGAGTTTCACGAATGAAGGCCTAGTGGGGTAGCTTACTTACGGCGCTGTGGCACTTCGGCATCGCTTTGTTCACGCACGAGGCATGACACCCCGAAGCGCGCCGGCGCGGCTATCCTTTGCCCCCTTCCGATGTCGGACGACCTCACCTTTCAGGACACCCCTCTTTACGCCTGGCTCAAGACCAACATGTGGTACTTGCTGGGTGGACTGGGCCTCTTCCTCGCCATCCTGCTCTATCGCGAGAGCGCGCCGCGCTGGAAGCACGCGAGTCTGGCGGAGTCCTGGCAGCAGTACCGCAGTCTCAGCAATGCGCCTGACGGTCTGGAGAAGTTGCCTACGCATCTCGCGGCTGCCAAGGAAGACGAGCGAATTCACGAGTGGGTCGTTTACGGTGCGGCGCGCGCAGCGGCCGAGACCGCTGACGCCGATGCCCTGGCTCTCCTCAAACCTGAGCTCGAGTCGCTCGCGAAGAGTTCCAACGTGATGGTCGCCGGCCCGACCGGAGCTCAACGTCTGGCAGAGGTTCTGCTGGGCCGCGTGTACGAGGGGGTTGGGGTACTGCCTAAGGACGCTGCCGCCCCCGCCCCGGACGGCGGACGGGTCAAATTCACGCTAAGTGTTGACGGTACAAGTACTTATGACGTTGTGTTTGGCCTCTACGAAACGCAAGCCCCTACCGGCACGGCGGCGCTGAAAGCATGGATCGATGCTGGCCGACTCGAGGACCAGACGGCGCGCCGCGCGGGTGCCATGACCCTGAACCTGGTGATGGATCCGGTCAGCCCCGGCACCGAAGAAGAGCCGGAGGCGAAGACGGAGCCGCTCATGATCGAGCGCCAGTTCGGGTACTTCCACTCCGAGGGCACGCTGTCCACTGGGATGCTGCCCGGGAAGGCAGGCGAGCAAGACCAGAACAATCTGCAGCTCGCCCTTCAGAACGCCTACAACCTGGATGGACAGACTACGGTGCTCGGCAAGGCCGTAGAGGGTCTCCAGGCACTAAAGGATGCTTTGGCGGTGGCGCCGCCTACGGCGGTGATCAAAGTCGTAAGCGCTAAGGTCCTGGAGTAGAAGACTCCTGTGGCGCGCTGAGCGTTAACGCCCTCGCGATAAGGCGCTAGCGGTAAACGTGGTTCTAGCCTTCGAGCAGTTCGGTTGCTTCGCTGCTTCCACCCAATCGCTGGGTGAACTGGTCGAGCTGGTCTAGGTCCTGGAAGTGCAGGATGAGCTTGCCGCCTCCCTTCGAGAGGAGCATCAGCTCCGTCCGGACGCCGAGGCGCCTTTGCACCTTCTCCTGCAGCTCCACGACCCAGGCCGGCTTCCGCGGGCGAGCGCGATGCTTGGGAGAGGCCCCCTTCTTGGACCACTCCTTGCAGAGGAGTTCGGCCTGGCGCACCGACAAACCCTCGTCCACAATGCGTTTGCGTGCCTCAGCCTGAAGCGCAGTCCCCTGGAGCTGGAGCAGTGCTCGGGCATGCCCGGCGGTCAATGTTTCACGTGAAACATCCCCCTGCAGCTCCTCGGGAAGGTCCAAAAGGCGCAAAAGATTGCTCACCGTGGAGCGCTGGTAGCCAAGGCGATCCGCAACGAGCTCCTGGGAATATCCATGCTCGTCCACGAGGCGCTCGCAGGCCTGGGCGCGCTCAATCGGGTTCAGGTCTTCCCGCTGGATGTTCTCGATCAGCGCCAGCTCGAGGCGCTCGCCCGCCGACTGTGTGTCTTGCCTCAACAGGATGGGAACCTGCTTCAGGCCCGCGATCTTGGCCGCACGCCAGCGGCGTTCGCCAGCGACAATCTCGTACTTGCCATCTGCGGCACGCGTGACGAGGATCGGCTGCATCATCCCGTGCCGACGCAAAGACTCGGCCAGGCTTTCCAGGCCCCGCTCGAAGTTCTTGCGCGGCTGTTCGCGGCTTGCCCGCAGGTCGTCCAGTGCGGCCCAGATCCGGCCTTCCGCTTCCGTGGGAGCATCCTCAAGGCCGTGTTTGGTCGAGAGCAGCGATCCGAGACCCCTTCCGAGCTTGCGTGACTGTGCCATGTCCTTCTCCGACGGCAAGGTACCTTCCAGGGAACCAGGAATCTAGATGGAAGCGGTCAACTCCGGAGATAGCGTCTTACCCGGTCCGGTATTCCATCCAGTCCCGACTCCCCAAGCCCTGATTCTACCAAAGCTTGCAGATCATCCAGCACTTCCTCGGCGCCACAGAAGATGACTTCGCAGGCCTGGAGCTGTGAGCCCGCCAGGATCAGCAAGGACATGATGCTGGCTGCATTCGCCTCTCCCGTTCCCAGGCGCATCCGCACCGGCGTCTTGTGGTGATTCACCACCGCCACGATCAGCGACAGCGGACGCGCATGCAGGGTCACCCCCTCCGGAAGCCGTAGCCGACGCTCCTGTGGCTTCGCGAGCTGGTCCAAAAGAGCCTCCGCGACCGGCATCAGATCCCCCAAACTGCGGTGGGCTCGCACCACGCAACCATTCACGAGCAGGTCTAGGAATTCAGGGAGCGGCATCTGCTCCTCGAAGCTCTGCCGATAAGCACGATCCTTCTCGTGCAGCCAATGTCGCTCATAGAGGTGAGTGAGTGCCGTCACTGCCTCCAGCAGATGGAAGCACTGACTGACTCCGCTGCGGAGCAAGAGGAGTCCCGGGTGCGCCTCGAGCTCAGGGCCTACCCGCAGATGCGTGTCGAACTCGCTCTGGAGATTGTGCGCGCGGGACTCCACCATCCGGGCCATCGGCTCCGAGCAGTAGTTCTTCATGTAAGCCTGCAGCTCCCCGATTCCTCGCCGAGGCACCCGGGCTTCCGGCGCCCAAGCCGCTGCAAGCTGCAAGAAGCGCCCGACGAAGCGGCCGGCGCGGCTGGCCCCCTCTTCAGGATCCTCCTCCGCAAGGGGGCGATCCGCCGGGAGGCTCCTCCTCGGCGCGAGCGCCACCTCCCGTCCATTCGCCGGAACCCACACAGCATCTGCCCTAAGCCATTGTTTGACAAGGTCTTGCGACACACTCACCAGAATGGTTTCGGCGCGCACGATCAGCCCGGACACATGTTTGCCGAGATCCTCCAGAAGCGCCGCCGCATCCGCAGCCGGGTAGGTGGGGAGCCGAGCCTGCAAATGCGCGAACGCGCTGGCCGCGAGAGCGATCCAGCGCACCCGCGAGGTCGCCTCCCGCACCTCATGAAAGGCCGCGTTGCGCTTGGCGCCGTGATCGTCGAGGAAGGTCTCGAGGTTAGTCGCCTGCTGGTAGAGCGCGTAGAGAGAGCGTTCGCTCCAGGCGGCGCGCCCATCGTCCAGAATCTGCTGAAGCGAGTGCTGGAATTCAGCCGAAGCTTCGGTGAGCGCTTGCGCGAAGTGCTGCTCGCCGACGATCGGTCGGCGGGGGAGCGCATCGGGCTTCGCCGGGGGGGCCACGCCCGATCTTAGCCCACGAGTCCGCGTTGCCGCCGCTCGAACACGTCCCAGACTCGATCTGCTGCCCGTTCAAAAAACGGGCCTACAGAGGGAACCCGTGGACGGTCGAAACAGTCTCAGGCTCCGAGTCCGCTCGGCACGGCCCCGCCGACATCCCCTCTCCATCCCAGGAATCGCGCCATCGCCTCCGACCGCTGCCTCGAGACCTATCTGCGCGAGATTGACGAGGTTCCGTTGCTCTCGGCGCAGGAGGAAGTCACGCTCGGCCGCCTTGTGCAGCAAGGCGACGAAGTCGCGCGCGAACACATGATCCGCGCCAACTTGCGGCTGGTCGTGGCGATTGCGAAACGTTTTCGGCAGCGCGGTCTCGCGTTGCCGGACCTGATCGCTGAAGGCAATGTCGGCCTGCTCAAGGGCATCGAGAAGTTCAATCCAGAAGCCGGCTTCCGCTTCTCGACCTACGCCACCTGGTGGATTCAGCAGACCATCCGCCGCGCATTGATCAACAACGTCAAGACCGTGCGCGTGCCTTCCTACATGGTCGAGATCCTGACCAAGTGGAACCGCGCGTCCGACGACATCCTCCACGAGACTGGCCAGCGTCCCGCGCCCGAGGACATTGCGCGCCGCATCAAGCTCTCCAAATCAAACCGCAAGGTGGTGGAGCAAACGCTGCGCTCGCAAGAGGGCAGCGGCGTCGCGCCTCCCGAGTTCCTGCAGAGCATCGAGCGTGCCGACACCGACACCAATCGGGATGCACGCCCGCCGGACGACATCGTGATGCACGAGGAAGCGCTGGCGGTGCTGCGCGATATCCTGGACCTGATTGATCCGCTGGAAGCCTCCGTGCTGCGCATGCGCTACGGCATCAGCGGTGAGGAGCCCGCCACGCTCGAAGCCATCTCTCAGGAGTTGGGTCTCTCGCGCGAAAGGATTCGTCAGATCGAGCGCCACGCACTGCGCAAGCTGCATGCCTACGTCGTCGAAGGAGAGCCCGCCGACCGCATCCTCCCCGGAGCGCGGCACTTGCTCCCCGACAACGATTCCCAGAAGCGCAGCGCCTGATTTCGGAGCGACGCGCGACCCGCTCGCGCACGCTGCTGTAGCGTCGCACGGCCTCGCCGAGGACGGCGTCTCGCTCTACGTGCACTTGCCGTTCTGCGTCAGCAAGTGTCGCTACTGCGACTTCAACTCCTACGCGTGGACCGGGCAGGACCTCGAGCGTCACGTCGCCGCTGTGGTCGCCGAAGCGCGCTTGCGTGCCATGGAGCTACGCCCGCAGACGGTCTTCTTCGGCGGCGGCACGCCTTCCTTTTTGCCCGCCCCGCTGCTCGCGCAACTGCTCGCGGAACTCGACGCCATCACCGGGTTCCGCGCCAGCGCGCGGGAAGTCACGCTCGAAGCGAATCCCGAATCCTTCGACGCGGTGCGCGCCGAGGCCTGCCACGCGGGGGGCGTCACGCGCATCTCGCTCGGTGTGCAGTCGCTGCGGGCTGAGGTGCTCGCTGCCTACGATCGCGTGCACGATGCCGAGGCCGCGCGCCGCGCCTTCCGCATCGCGCGCGCCGCCGGCTTCGCGCGCATCAACTGTGATCTGATCTTCGCCTTTCCCGGACAGGATCCCCACGCTTGGCGCGAAGATCTGCTCGAAGTCATCGGCTGGGCGCCGGAACATCTCTCTTGCTACGAGCTCGCCTACGAGCCGGGCACGGCGCTGACACGGCTGCGCGACGCCGGCCGCTGGCAACCCGAAGAGAGCACGCGCTGCCAGGAATTGTTCGCGTCCACCGCCGCGCTCTGCGCCGAACACGGCTACGGCGCCTACGAGGTCAGCGCTTTCGCGCGCGCCGGCGAGGCATCCCTTCACAATCTTGCCTACTGGCGGTCGCTCGACTGGGTCGGCATCGGCGCCGGCGCTGCTTCGTGGCGCAGCGGCGAACGGCGTCGCAACCTCGAGCGCCCCGATGCCTACGAGGCTGCACTCGCGCGCGGTGCCGATCCGGTCGGTGAGAGCGAACGCCCGTCGCCGCTGACCGCGCTCTTCGACGCCTTGCTGATGGGTCTGCGTTTGCGCGAGGAAGGCGTGCTGCTCGCGCGACTGCGCGCCCAGACCGGGCTGGATCCCGCCGTCGCTTGCGCGCCACAGTGGCAGCGGCTGCACGAGGAAGCGCTGCTCGAGAGCGTCGGCGAAGGTGCTGAACGGCGCACCCGCGCCACGCCGCAAGGTCTGCGCTTTCTCGACGACGTGCTCGTGCGGCTCGCGCCGGACCGTCTCGAAGTCTGACGCGGAGTTATTCTTTACCACCGATGACGAAAGGATTCGCGGAGCGCCTGTGCGCAGCGGTGGATGCCAAGCGGAGCGCCGCGATGGTCGGCTTCGACCCGCGCCTCGAGCAGTTGCCCGAGCCCTTCCGCGCCCGCGCACTCGGCGGCAGCGCCGATGCCGCGGCGGCGACGCTGCGCGACTGGCACCGTGCACTGCTCGAGGTCATCGCGCCGCTGACGCCCGCGGTCAAACCGCAGGCCGCCTTCTTCGAGCGGCTCGGCGTGCCCGGCATCGCCGCGCTCGCCGACGCCGTCGAGCAGGCCCACGCCCACGGCGTGCTGGTGGTGATGGACGCGAAACGCGGAGACATCGGCAGCACCGCCGAGGCCTACGCCGACGCCTGGCTCAGCGGCGGTCATGGTGCGCGCGCACTGCCGCGCAGCGATGCCCTGACCGTGAATCCCTACCTCGGGGAGGATGCCTGCGAACCTTTCCTCGCCGCAGCTCGGAGCGCGCGCGCAGGTCTCTTCGTGCTGGTGAAAACTTCCAATCCCGGCGCAGGAATCTTTCAGGATCACGGTTCGCCGCCGCTCGCCGAAGTCGTCGCTGCTCGCGTGCGCACTTGGGGTGAGTCATTGCGCGATGCAAGTGGTTGGAGTGCGGTGGGCGCGGTGGTGGGAGCGACGCGTCCCGCGGAACTCGCGCGCTTCCGTGAGTTGATGCCGCACAACCTGTTGCTGCTTCCCGGCTACGGTGCGCAAGGTGCCACAGCCGCAGGACTCGCGCCGGCCTTCGACGCGCGCGGCCACGGCGCGATCGTCAACGCGAGCCGCTCGGTGCTCGGTGCGCACGCACGCGCCGACCTCCAGCATCTCCCGGATTGGGAGACGCGCACGGAGACCGCGCTGCGCGAGATGATCGAAGATCTGCGCACCGCCGGCTGCTCGCCACGATGAAGGCACGCGAGATGGTCGTCTGCGCGCCGGCTTTCGCGGGCGGACGGCTGCGGATCTACAACCAGATTTTGCTCGCCGCTGCACGCGCAAGCTCGTTCGACGCAGTCGAGCTGGTGCTTGACGAGAGACTGGCCACGGAACAAGATCTCGTGCTGCGCGTGTTGAATGCGCGCGGCGATCCCCTCGGACTTCCGGCGCCGCATCGCGGCGTAATCCGCACGGCGGAAGAGCGCGCGTTGTGGCGCGCGGCACTGCTCGACGTGATGCCTGAGACTCTCGCTGCCACGTCGGTCGTCGAGCGATTCCTTCCGCCCGTCGGCACTGACTTGATCGAAGCGAACCTCGAGTTGTGGAAGGTTTTGCTGCCTGAACTTCGTGTGCGCCTGCGTTCTACCGAGGACGACTTCGGCGCGGCGGCGGAGCGCGCGCCGCAGCCGGCTCTGGTGTGGATCGGCGCTCACCAGGCCAAGGCGCTCGCAGAGCTCGGACTGAGCGCGGAGGAGATGACGCGCGCCGAGCAGGACGAAGCCCTGCGCTACCGCCCAGGGTTGCAGGGTGCGCTCACGGATCAGGTGGAGCTCCTGCACGCCGCGGTCGAAACTCCCATGGCGGAACTCCGCACCCTCGCGCTTGAGGTGGATCCCTCGCTGATGGGCGCCTGGTCGCGAATGGAACGCTCCTTCCGCAAAGGGATGGACGACTTTGCCGGAGCCGCGGAACGCAGCCTCGACAATCACAGCGGGATTCGGCGCAGCCGGTGGCGCGCACTCTCTCAGGCACTGCGTCCCGCCGGCCAGAGCCAGGAGGATGGTTTGAGCCTGCTCGCTGCCGCGGCTCTGTTCGGGCTGCAGCCGGGGCTGTGGCGAGAGCATTCCGAACGGCTTCGCGACATCTCCACAAGGTTCTCTGCTTGTGTTACGGGCGAAGCCTTGTTCCTGACCTGCTGACTTGGCACTCTTTCCGGCGTGAGGGTTCTGGCCATCATCAACCAGAAGGGGGGGGTCGGAAAGACCACCTCCTGCATGAACCTCGGCGCCGCGCTTGCGGAAGCCGGGCTCAAAGTCCTGCTGGTGGACCTCGACCCGCAGGCCCACCTCTCGATCTCCTTCGACCGGATGCCGGCCCCCGGCGATCCCTCGATCTACTCGGTCCTTACCGGCCAGCATCCGCTCGCCGACGTGATCCAGCCGACCCTGCGCGAGGGCCTCTGGATAGCGCCGACCAACCTGGATCTGACCGGTGCCGAGAGCGAACTAGCGGGGGAGATCGGACGCGAGGTCCTGCTGCGCGACGCGCTGCGCGAACTCGCGAAATCTCCCGACGCGCCCGACCTGGTGCTGCTCGACTGCCCGCCTTCGCTCGGTACGTTGTCGCTCAATGCACTGGTCTGTGCGGACGGCGTGATCGTGCCCTTGCAGGCGGAGTTCTTCGCGCTGCAAGGCATGGCGCAACTGCTCGACGTGCTCGAGCGCGTGAAGCGGCGGCTCAACCCGCGACTCGAATTGGTCGGCATTCTCGTTGGCATGTACACCCGGCAGCGCAATCTCTCGCGCGAAGTGGTGGAAGAATTGAAGCGGCACTTCGGCGAGATCCTGCTGCCGACCTTCGTGCGCGTGAACGTACGGCTGGCGGAAGCGCCCAGTCACGCGCAGACCATCTTCGAGTACGCGCCGGAGAGCGGCGCTGCGCAGGAGTTTCGCGAACTCGCACGTGAGTTGTGGCGCCGCGTCGCCGGGCGCGAGCTCGCCGCGACATCTGCGGCATCGGCGGCGCCCGCGAAGAGTGCGCCGAAGACGAAGCCGCGTGTCGAAGCCGCCAGCAGGGAGCAGAGCGCTGGAGCGGATCTATCTTGACGCCAACGCCGGCGTGCCCGTGCGCGCCGAGGCGATGGAGATCTGGAAGCGCGTCGAGCGCGACGCGCCGGGCAATCCTTCCTCGATTCATCGCGGCGGCCGTCACGCGCAAGCGGTGCTCGAAAACGCGCGGGAGCAAGTCGCAGGCTTGTTGCGCTGCACGGCGCGCGAAGTCGTATTCACCAGCGGTGCCACAGAAGCCAACAATTTGGCGCTGTTCGGGGCAGCGCGCGCGATCGGGCGCATGGGCGGTGCGCGCCCACGCCTGATCGCAAGCGGGGCCGAGCATCCGGCAGTGCTCGCGCCTCTGCGCGTATTGCAGCAAGCGGGACACGAGCTGCGCTTGCTCGCGGTGGACGAAAGCGCGCGCGTTCGACTGGAAGAGGCCGCAGCATGTTTGCGGACCGCCGGTCCGACGCTCTTCGCCCTGCAGTGGGCCAACAACGAAACCGGAGCGGTGCAGGATCTCGCGCGTGCGCGCAGCTTGCTCGGTGACGAGACGCATTGGCACGTGGACGCGGTGCAGGGGATCGGCAAGTTGAGCTGGGATCCGGCGCTCGAGGCGGCGCACACGCTAGCGCTGAGCGGTCACAAGATCGGCGCTCCCAAGGGCATCGGAGTGCTGCGCGTTGCGGAACAGACCGTGCTGGACCCGCTGCTGGTCGGTGGTGGGCAGCAACGCGGCCGCCGCGGCGGCACCGAGACGCCTGCGCTCGCCGCAGCGCTCGCCTGCGCGTTGGAGCTCGCCTGCGCCGAGCAGGAGGAGTACGCTCGCCGCGCCGAGCGTTGTTGTGAAGAGTTTCTGCGCGCCGCACGGAGCAGCGGCGTGCCGCTGCAGTCCCGCTCGCCTGCGGCGCCGCCGCGCCTGCCGAACACCCTGAGCCTGAGCCTGCCGCGCATCGAGGGCCGCGCGCTCCTGCCCGCCTGCGACGCAGACGGAATCGAGGTCTCCAGTGGGGCTGCATGCTCCAGCGGCGCGGCGCAGCCCTCCGCCGTCTTGCTCGCCGCCGGTGCGAGCGAAGCGGAAGCACGCGCCACGGTGCGCATCAGCTTCACGCGCGAGACCGAGCCCGACGTCGCGGCCGAAGCGGGCCGCCGCTTTGCACTCGTGGCACGCCGTCTCTACGAAGTCGCTTTTTCTTAACCCGCGTTTTTAGGTGCCTTCGGTGCAGTGTTGAAAACTTTGGGTGGCGAGGGCGTCCGGCATGCGTATGATGGCACCTCGCGCACAAAAGAGTTCTAACTGGTTGCTCCACAAGGACTTACGGGCGCGCCCCTACGAGAATGCCCCCGTCCTCCGAATCGCGCGAAGCGCTTCATTCTGCCTGGAACTCGGTCCTGAAACGGGTCGAGGCGCGTCACGGAGCCGGGGAGCTCGACGCCTGGTTCCGAGGCACTCTCCTACAGTCCTCCGGCCCCGAGTTGGCCGTGATCGAGGTGCCCACGGAGCTCCACGGCGAGCGCGTTTTGGCGCGCTCGACCCTCATTCGCGAAGTGCTCGAAACGACCGAGCTGCGCGTCCAGGTCGCCGATTTGGACCTGGAAGCGGCCCTCTTCGACGTCAGATTCACCGAAACTGCCGAAATCCTGGCCCCGCAGGCCGTTACGCTCCCGGCCACGCCGAAGTCCGCCGCGCCGGCCATGCCCGGCCCGCGCGCGCCGGATCTGCTCCCGATCCATCCGGACTACAGCTTCGACCGCTTCATCACCGGTCCCTGCAATCGCGTGGCTCACGCCGCCTCGATCGCGGTGAGCGAGCGCCCGGCCACCGTCTTCAACCCGCTCTTCCTGCACGGCTCGGTCGGGCTCGGCAAGACCCACCTGATGCACGCCATCGCCCACGCGGTGCGCCTGAACCAGCCCGATGCCCGCATCCTCTGCCTCTCCTGCGAGCAGTTCACGAACCACTACGTGCACGCGATTCGGCAGAGTGCCTTCGACTCCTTCCGCAACTTCTACCGCGAGGCCGACGTCCTGATCGTGGACGACGTGCAACTGCTCGCCAACAAGCAGCGCACGCAGGAAGAATTCTTTCACACTTTTAACGCGCTCTACGCGCTGCAGAAGCAGATCGTACTCTCCAGCGACGCGCCGCCCGCCGAGATCCCGAGTCTTCAGGAAAGGCTCGTCAGCCGCTTCAAATGGGGATTGGAGGTCCATCTAGACAAGCCCTGTTACGAGACGCGCATGGCGATCCTGCAACAGAAGGCGGCGCGCCTCGGCATCGTCCTGCCGGATCCGGTGCTGCAGTTCCTGGCCGACCGCGTGCAGGACAGCGTGCGCTCGCTCGAAGGCTGTCTGGTCAACCTCAAGGCGCACGCCGCGCTCGACGGCCAACCGATCTCGCTGCGGCTCGCCCAACGCGCCCTGCAGGCCTCATCCTCCCCGCGTCAGCGCGAGATCCGCGTCAGCGAGATCATGGATGCCATGGTCGAGCACTTCGGGGTGCGACTCGAGGATCTGCGCTCGCAAAAGCGCTCGCAGTCCATCGTTCTTCCGCGCCAGATCGCGATGTACCTGGCCCGCAAGCTGACTTCGCACTCCCTCGAGGAGATCGGCGGCCACTTCGGGGGGCGGGATCACAGCACCGTGATCTACGCGATCCAAAAGATCAGCGACCGCCTCCGGGTGGACGGAGAATTCGCGCGCCGGATGCAGGAGATCGAGCGCCTCGCGCGCGGCGGACGCGCCCGTTAGTGGGGACAAGCTGTGGACAACTCGGGAGTTGCTGGCGGGAAACTGCGCCCGTTCTGCACAGCTTCCCAGCACTGGGGTCGCGCATCGGCCGGCTGCATGGAAAACCCCGTTTTTCTCCACACCCCATCCACCTCGCTTCCGCCGGTCGGCGCCACAAGGGAATCGTCGGAGATCCTTGATTTTCAGGGGATTAGGGCCGATTCGGCGTACTTCTCCACCCTTTGCGAGCGCTACAATACGAATACGAATTCTAGAGTCCTTGAATTCTCATAGAGAACGCCCATGAGGTTCCTCATTGACCGGATCGAGTTCCGCGATGCTCTGCAGCGCGTGGAGATGGCGATCGATCGCAAACCCACCAATCCGCTCTACGGCGGCGTGCTCATCGAGGCTTCCAACCAAGCCGTGGTGCTCACGACCAACGATCTCGATCTCGCGGTGCGCTATCGAGTCGAGAACGTGCAAGTGCAGCAGCCCGGTTGGGCCGTGATCCCCGGTTCCGAACTGGTGGACATCGTGCGCGACGTCGAAGCAGAGACGGTATCGCTCGATCTCAAGGAAGGCGGCCAGTGCGAACTGATCTCTGGCGACGACCGCTGCATGCTGGTCACGCTCGAGTCGAGTGCGCAGCCCGCGAAGAACGCCAAGAACGAGCCGGAGCGCGGCTTCGTCGGCGCGCCCGAGTTCGGCAGCGATGCGGACCTCGTGCTCAGTAAGGAAGATTTCCTGCTGATGGTGCAGTCCACGCGCTTCGCGACCTCGCGCGTGCAGGACACGCGCTTCGCGACCGAAGGTGTGCTGATCGAGCTGCGCGACGGCGAAGTCACGCTGGTCGGCACCGATGGTCGCCGGCTCGCCTGCATTCGCCGACCCGCGGCGGGCGGCTCCAGCAAGAAGCAGCGCGTGGTGCTGTTGCCGAAGGTGCTCGATCAGATCCTGCGCTACGGCCAGGACGAGCTCGCCGAAGAAGTGCAGCTCTGGTTCCTCGGCAACCAAGTCGGTTTCCGCATCGGCAATCTCGAATCCTTCGGGCGCGTACTCGCTGGTGAATACCCGAACTACGACAACGTGATCCCGAAGTCGGGCAAGCACGTCATTCGCGCAGACCGCAGCCGCTTCACGGGCAAGCTGCGCCTCGCTAGCCACCTGACTCAGGATTCGGCGGCAGTGGTGCGCTTGGCTTTCACGCCCAACAACCTCGAGATTGCTTCCGAGCACGAGGGCCGCGGTCGGGCCTCCGCTAACTTCGAGGTGGATTACGTCGGCGAAGGGCTCAAGACCGCCTTCAATCCGAACTACCTGCTCGACGGGCTCAAGGCCGCGCATGGGGAACAGATCGAGCTGCAGCTCGACGAAGCGGCGCGCCCCGCGAAGATGGTGCTCGGCGAGAACTTCTCCTACGTCGTGATGCCGTTGAGCACGCTCGGCTGATGATGGAGCGGGCGCGACGCGCGTCCCCGGTTCCGCTCGCGGACATCGTGAACCGGGCCTTCCACCACCACGGGTGGAGCCGCTCGACCTCGCACCTGATGGTGTTCGAGGCTTGGGAAAGAATTCTCCCTGCAGAATGGAGCGGCCGTTGTCGTCCCGTTTCCTTTCGCGCCGGTCGCCTGATCGTCGCGGTGGATTCCTCGCCGCTGCTGGAGGATCTGCGCGTCTTCCGCGGCGCCACCTTGCTCGGGCTCCTCAACCAGACGATTCGCGCGAGCGGCAAGCTCCCGATCGTCGAAGTGCGCGCGCTCGACTTCCGCCGATCATGACCATGGGCACCAAGACCAAGACTCCTGCGGAGTACGACTCGAACTCGATCCAGTTCCTCAAGGATTTGGAAGGCGTGCGTCGGCGCCCCGCGATGTACATCGGCGACACCGCGTTCATGGGCTTCCACCATTTGCTGTGGGAGATCGTGGACAACTCGGTGGACGAGGCGCTCGCCGGTTACGCGACCGAGGTTTACGTGATCTTGAATCGTGACGGCTCGGCGACGGTGCTCGACGACGGCCGCGGCATCCCGGTGGACATGCACCCGGTCGAGAAGGTGCCGGCGATCGAGCTGGTGCTGAGCAAGCTGCACGCGGGCGGCAAGTTCGATGGCAAGGCCTACGCGGTGTCGGGCGGCCTGCACGGCGTCGGTGCGGCGGTGGTGAACGCGCTGTCCGAGCTTCTGGTGGTCGAGGTGTTCAAAGGCGGCAGCCATCACCGCATCGAGTTCTCGCGCGGACTGAAGACCAAGGATTTGCAGGTCGTCGGCAAGAGCGACAAGCGCGGGACGCGGGTGAGTTTCCGGCCCGACCGCCAAATGTTTCAACACGACGGTTTCGACTACGAGACCGTGCGCACGCGGCTGCGCGAGATGGCTTACCTGATGGGTTCGAGCGGTCTCAAGCTGGTGCTCGAGGACGCGAACAGCGGGCGCAAGGAGAGCTTTCACTATCCCGAGGGCCTGGTCGCCTACATCCGCGACCTCACCGAAGGCCGCGAGCCGCTCACCGAGATCGTTCACTTCATGAAGGATGTCGAGGCCGACGGCAAGACCTACGGCGTGGAAGTGGCGTTGCGCTACACGGACGACTGGAACGAAGGGATCTACTCCTTCGCCAACAACATCCGCACCGCGGATGGCGGCACGCACCTCTCGGGATTCCGCTCCGGCCTCACGCGCACCCTCAACGTCAAGCTCAAGAGCCTGGACCTGCTCAAGAAGAGCGAGGAGGCGCCCGCCGGCGAGGACTACAAAGCCGGGCTCTACGCGGTCATCTCGCTCAAGATTCCCGATCCGCAGTTCGAGGGCCAGACCAAGGGCAAGCTCGGTTCGCGCGAGGCGGCCTCGGTGGTTGAGGGCGTGGTGAACGAAAGCCTGGGCGATTTTCTCGACAAGCATCCTGAGGTGGCACGCACCGTGCTGCGCAAGGCGCTGCTGGCGCGCGATGCGCGCGAGGCGGCACGCAAGCAGCGCGACCTGGTGCGGCGCAAAGGCGCGTTGTCGAGTGGCTCCTTGCCCGGCAAACTCGCCGACTGCCAGTCGAAGAACCGCGACGAGACCGAGCTCTACATCGTCGAGGGTGATTCGGCCGGTGGCTCGGCCAAGACCGGACGCGATCGGCGCTTCCAGGCGATCCTGCCGCTGAAGGGAAAGATTCTCAACGTCGAGAAGAACAACGCCAACCGCGTGCTCGCCAACACCGAGCTGCAGACGATGATCCAGGCGATCGGGGCCGGCATTGCCGAAGACTTCGATCCCGAGAAGGCGCGCTACGGCAAGATCATCATCATGACCGACGCGGACGTGGATGGTTCTCACATCCGCACGCTGATCATGACTTTCCTGTTCCGCCAGATGCGCGGTTTGATTGATACCAACCGCATCTACGTGGCCTGCCCGCCGTTGTACCGGCTGCAGAAAAAGGGCTCGAAGGAGTACCGCTACATTCACGAGGAAGATCAGTTGCGCGCCTCGCTCACCGAGGCGGTGGCGGCGCACGCGCGCTTGGAGCTTCCGGACGGCACTGCGATCGAGGGCGATGCGTTGCGCGCGGTGATGACGCAACTGCAGCGACTCGATCGTGCGGTCGGCGGCATGCGCATCGAGCGGCGCGGTTGCACGGCGGCGGAGTTCGTCGCGCAGTCGGCGGAGACCGGCGAGTTGCCGATCGCGGTGCTGACCGAGATGGCGACGCGCAAGCGCAGCTTCTACTGGACGCACGAGGATCTCGAAGCGCGGCTTGCTGCGGTCGGCCCCGAGCGCGTGTGGCAGGACGGAGTGGAAGGCGGCACGCGGCGCGACGACGCCACGCACTGCGCGTTCCACCTGCAGGAGCGCGCCAACGCGCAATCGGCCCTCGCCGCGTTGCAGAAGGTTGGCTTCCCGATCCTCCATGCGCCCGCCGAGAGCAATGGTGCGCCGGTTCCGAGCTATCGTTTGCTCAGCGGCAAGGAGGAGCGTGGCGCGACGAGTGCGCTCGAACTGGTGCAGGCCTTCCGCGAACTCGCGATGAAGCAAATGGACGTGCAGCGCTACAAGGGTCTGGGGGAGATGAACCCGGATCAGTTGTGGGAGTCCACCATGGATCCCGCGCGCCGGATGCTGAAGCGCATTCGGCTCGAGGATGCTTTTGAGGCCGACCGCACCTTCAGCATGTTGATGGGGGATGAGACGGAGCCGCGGCGGCTGTACATCGAGCAGCACGCACACGAGGTCGAGAACTTGGACGTGTAGGGACAAGCCAATGCTGTTTCCGGCCAGACCGCCTCGAACGCAGCATGTGGGCCAACAATGCGGCCACGCCGAGCATTGATTTCATGGACTGGAGTGCACACTGGCACGGTGGGCGGTGAGCGCAGGCGGTATTTACGATCATTATCTTCATGACTCCGGTTCTCCGGATCGTCAGAGAGGCTCATGAAAAGAGGATGTTGTGGCAACAAATAAGAATCAGCACTACGTACCGCGATGCTATCTCAGGCCGTTCTCGATTGATGATGCGGGCCGCGCGATCCTGCTCTTCAATCTGGATAGGAAAGCGTTCATTAGGAACGCTCCCGTAAAGCACCAGTGCTCGAAGGACTACTTCTATGGGCAAGACACCCGGCTGGAGCGAGTGCTGCAGATCTCGGAGACTTCATACGCGGACTTAGTAAGACGCATTCATCAGCCGGGATACTCGATCGCAGCTCGTGATGGGATCTTTCTGCTTCGGTTCTGGCTATTGCAACATTTGCGAACGGATGCAGCAGCTAAAAAAACCGTAGAGTTGTCAGAGATGGCAGTCTCATCGGCGCAGCCATTGGCAAGCCAATTCCGCCTTACGATGGCTGGAGCTGTTCGGACGGGAATGAAATTATTTGCGGACCTGATCAACGCCGTAGATGACCTTGACGCGTGCCTCGTCGAGAACAGGACGAGAATCCCGTTTATTACTTCCGACAATCCCGCGATCATGACAAACCGCGCCCACTTAATGCTGACAGCAGTCCGGAAGCGCTCCTTCGGTGTTAGTTCCGGCGGATTACTCGCGATCCTTCCAATCAGCCCACGGGTTCTGTTTCTTGGTTATGACACAGAGGTGTATTCCGTTCAAACAAGAAGAGGTTGGGCTGACCTCCGCAAGAGCCGAGATGCCTGGGCGTTCAATGAGTTTCAAGTTCTGGACGGCACCGCCAACCTGTACTTGAAGGGACCAGCCGGGGGCACGGATCTCGAGCCATTAATCGCCCGAACCGCAATGCGAAGAATCGAACGTAAGTATGATGTGCATTACGCAGTCCGTGACGACAGCGAATCGGCCGGCGCTGATGGGATTAGGTACAGGATTGTTGACAAGGAGCAAACCAAGCAGCAGGAGCATCTCGTTCATCTGGAAGCGAAGTACTCTGTGCCAGAGTCCTGGCCAAGGCAGATCGAGATGCGACAGGAGGCATCCTGGTTTTCTGACGGCTCGGCCGCCGGATATTTGCGACGGGCATGGATCCCTCCTGAGAGGAGGAGTCTGTTTAGAAGGTTACGGCTTTCAGAGATGTGAGCCTCAGTCCAGGGCGAGCAAGGGCTCCTTCTTCTCCATTCAGTCCTGCACGCGCAGGCGGCCCGCGCTCTCCGGCTACGCCGGGCAAGGAGTCAACTTCCTCGCGTGATCGACCGACGACTGTGCCGCCAGGGCTGACGCGCCGCCGAAAACGCATTGAAGCTCGTCGCCGCGTTCCGCGAGTTGGCGATGAAGCAGGTGGACGTCCAGCGCGACAAGGGCCTGGGCGAGATGAACCCCGAGCAGTTGTGGGAGTCCACGATGGATCCGTCACGGCGGATGCTCAAGCGGATCCGGCTCGAGGACGCCTTCGAAGCCGACTGCACCTTCAGCATGCTGATGGGCGACGAGACCGAGCTGCGGCGCCTGTACATCGAGCAGCATGCGCACGAGGTCGAGAACCTGGACGTGTAGGGATCGGGGCTTGGCCCCCCGCGCCCACGAAGCCTCAAGGCCCCACGATCAGCCCGGTGCATGCTACGTGCCGCCGTAAGATAGGCGACAGATGGTTCACATCGAGGTGACTCGGCACTTATTCACGTTCTTCCCTTCGCTTGAAGGACGGGAGTTGAAGGTGTCGGGCAGCACGGTGGCCGAGGTCTTGAGGAAAGTGGAGAAGATCGCCCCGGGTTTCGCGTTCTACGTCTGCGACGAACACGGGCGCATGCGGCAGCACGTCAACGTGTTTGTGGACGGGCGGCCTGTGAAGGATCGCGGGACGCTCACCGATCCGGTTGGGGAGGACTCGCGCGTCCTCATCCTCCAAGCTTTGAGCGGCGGGTAGCCGCACCGCACTCAGCCTTAGGCGTGCCACTATTAAAGATACTGGCACCTGGCGTTAATAACGGCCTCGGCTATTCACATGAGCGGTAACTGCACGGCCTTGGTCCAGGCGCAAATGACCCGAATTCACCCGCGGGTAAACCGGCTCCATAAAGTGGGGCTTCAGGCTTTCGTGTGGGTAACAAGTACCTGCGGCCGAAGGTCCAGCCCGCCG
>CXWK01098300.1_pt1 | contig 96429 bp, 90 predicted proteins | sample 590851 | NCBI WGS metagenome assembly CXWK01 (sample SAMEA3498364, study PRJEB10139) | wastewater metagenome | biome: wastewater treatment plant; material: activated sludge | place: Denmark | collected 2014-08-01 | reverse complement strand
GAGTGAATACCAACCGAAAACCAGTTGAGGGCTTCCCCTCAACCATAGAATCTCCCACAGGGTGGATCGGTGCATTTTGGTCAGTAGTGATACCACTTCACCTCTAGCATCACTTCATTCTCAGGCGTGGCCAGGTGGCTGAACTCGCGCTGGGCGCTCAGGCGCAAACCGAGGTTGCGCGACAATTCCCACTGCTGGTTCAGGCTCAGGCTACGGCGCACTTCGCCATTGGTGAAGAAATCGCCTTTTGCCTCCAGGCTCAGATTGCCCAGCGGGTTTTTCCACAGCAGGCCGGTGTTGAAACCTGCTGCCGGCGATATGAATTCGGCGAAGTCATTATTGTGCTCCACGCGCACGGTACCCAGGGCGAACCCCAGCATGTCGTCGCCCAGTTGCCAGGTTCCGCCGCCGCCGCCATTGACGTGGCTGACCAGGGTTTCATCGTCATGCTTGCCCGGCACTCGCTCCAGGCCACCAGTGACCTGCCACGACAACGGTTGCAGCAACTCATTGCGCGGGGTCAGGGAGCGAATGGTCGCCAGGTCCAGTTGCTGCACTTGCCAGTCATTGCCTTCGTACTGGCGCAGTTTCAATTGCAGGATCTCGATCTGTGCGCCGAGGGGGAAGCTTTCGGCGTTGTCATTGAGATCGTGATAGGCCATGCGCAAGCCGTACTCGCCAAAGGCGCGGTTGCCACGGGTGCCCAGACCGGCCTGCCAGGTGCGCGACTCATGGCCGTCCTCGGGCAGGCCAGGCTGCGGGATGTCCAGTTCTGGGGCGGGATTGCGGTTGATCGCCCGCAGCAACTCAAAGCTGCGCTGGGCCCGCTGCGGATCTCGCTCCTGGCCGTTGGCGCGATAGCGTTCCAGGCGGTAGGCCGCATCGATGATCAGCGCCTGGCGGTCACGGGGTTGCGCCTTGAATTCGGGCGTTTGCAATTGATTCTGGTCGGCGCTGACCTTCAGTACCCACTGTTGTTCTTCATCGGTCAGTGTCTCGGCTCGGCTCAGCAATTCCCGTTCGCGAGACGGACGATACTGGATGGACTCCACCAGCCCGGCCTCTTTTACGGCCTTGACGGTGTCGGTGGGAATGGCTGTCAGTGGGAATTGCTCGGTCAGGCGCAGACTCGGACGCGCGACTTGCAGCAGTTCCAGCAGGCGATAGGAGCAGTTTTCGTCGAAGAAGAAATAGTCGAACTGAATCTGTTTCAGTTCCCAGACGTGCTCGACCATGCGCGCCGTTTCCTGCTGGGTCAGGTTCAGGCGGTACTCCCACAAGTCACGGTTTTCGAGACTGCGGTATTCCGAGAGCTTTTCCTGGTAAGGCACCAGCGCAAACAGCCCCGGATAGCCCCCCATCAAGCCTTTCCAGGCGTACAGGATGCTGTTGTCGGAACCCTCGATGTAGGCGCCGAAGTTGATCGCGTAACTGAGCAGCGAGGTCTTGTCGCTTTGCACGTCGGCCTGATCGATGCGCAGCAATGTGTGGCCGAACATCGATGACGGGCTGTTCAGGTAGGCCGCCGGGAAGATCATCACCGCGCTGTGGGGCGAAACGTCCTTGAACCATTGATTGAACTCGGCGCAGTCCAAAGCCGGCAGGTCGGTCAGGTTGAGCTGCGCCTTGAGCCAGCGGGTTCGTGCCGGGTAGACGCACTGCGCATGCTGTTCGCCGGAAGTGGCCGGGGCGTACAAGGCTTGCACGGTGGCCACCAGTTCACGGTCCGGGTGTTCGTTGCCATCGGCGGCAAGAAAAAATTTCTTGTCGCTGACATAGCTACGCCAGCCACCAAGCTTGGCGGTTTCGTAATGGCCCAGGGAGATCCAAAAGGGGTCGTTGGCCAGTTGCTGCAAACGTTGTGGATCGATGTGAGGCGCGGCGGACAGCGGGGCGCAGACACAGAGCGCCAGCCAGGCAAGGCGTTTGAGCATAATCAGCAACTTAAACAGGAAAAAAACAAAGACCCAAGGAGGGGGCAGGTCCAAAAAATAAACCCGCTTCCCGAAAGAAGCGGGGTGCGCTGGAGCTTAAGCCTGAGTGGCGTACTTGGCCAGGCGAGGATCGCTCTTGAGAACGGCCAGGGTGTTGGTATGCACATCTTCCGCGGTCACGTCAGCTTTGCTGAAGATCTGCTGGAAGTGCTCGTGAGTGACGGCGGCGAAGTGCGCACGGTCTTCCGGCGCCACGCCCAGTACTACGGCGTAGGTGGTCAGCGCTTCGCCCTGACCTTTAGCCATGTCTTCGGACAGCTCGTTCATCATGCCATTCATGGCAAACCAGGATTTGCCGCCATAGGTCAGCGACGCGTTGGTCGAGCAACCGTTGGTACCGGAAGTCATACCAAATGTTGCGTTGCCGGAAGTGCCGTTGGTGGTGGATGCCAGGAAGTGAGCCGGGGTACCACGCTGACCTTCGAACAGCATGTTGCCCCAACCGCAATCCGGGCCGCCTGGCGCCTGAGCCATGGCGTTGATGGATACCGCGGTGAAGAGAGTACCAAGAAGAATCCGTTTCATAGCTTTGTTCTCTTTTATGTGCAAACCAATGGACAAGGGTTCTGGCGCCTATCTCGCCAGTGTGGACTGGTTATTAATCCAGTCGCGCAGTTTGGAGTTTAGGCATGATCAAGGGGTTCCGTGATTTTTTGCCAAATATTCGTTGAAAACGCTGATTTGGCGCCGCTCAACGCCGGGCTTTGGCCTTGACTATGCTTTGGCCTTAGGCGCTCCTTGCCAGTCAGGCATGGGCGGCGCCAGAATGCCGCTATCTGCCCCGCCTGATTGTTAAGGAAGCCCGATGCCTGATCCTGTTGCTGCCAGCTTGCGTCTAGCGCCTGAAGCGCTGACCCGTCCGTTTTCCGCTGAACAGTTCAGCTTCTCTACCACCAATGATCTGGAGCCCTTTCGCGGTGTGCTTGGCCAGGAACGTGCGGTCGAAGCCTTGCAGTTCGGTGTGGCCATGCCACGCCCCGGTTACAACGTATTCGTCATGGGCGAGCCCGGCACCGGTCGCTTCTCGTTCGTCAAACGTTACCTGAAGGCCGAAGGCAAACGCCTGCAGACCCCGGCGGACTGGGTCTACGTCAATAATTTCGATGAGCCGCGCGAACCGCGTGCCCTGGAGTTGCCATCGGGCACCGCCGGTGCCTTCATCTGTGATATCAACGGCTTGATCGACAACCTGCTGGCGACCTTTCCGGCGGTGTTCGAGCACCCGTCCTACCAGCAGAAGAAAAGTGCCATCGACCGCGCCTTCAATCAGCGCTATGACAAGGCACTGGATGTGATCGAGCGCCTGGCGCTGGAGAAAGACGTCGCGCTCTATCGCGATGCCAGCAATATCGCATTCACTCCGATGCTTGAAGGCAAGGCGTTGGATGAGGCCGAATTCGCCCAATTGCCGGAAGCCGAGCGCGATCGCTTCCACGATGATATTTCCAACCTCGAAGAGCGCCTGAACGAGGAACTCGCCAGCCTGCCGCAATGGAAGCGCGAGTCGAGCAATCAGCTGCGCCATCTGAACGAAGAAACCATCACCCTGGCCCTGCAGCCTTTGCTGTCGCCGTTGTCGGAGAAATACGCCGAGAACGCGGCGGTGTGCGGGTACCTGCAAGCGATGCAGGTGTATTTGCTCAAGACCGTGGTCGAGCAACTGGTCGACGACAGCAAGACCGATGCAGTCGCCCGCAAGCTGCTGGAGGAGCAATACGCGCCGAGCCTGGTGGTCGGGCATTCCGCCAGTGGTGGTGCCCCTGTGGTGTTCGAGCCGCATCCGACCTACGAGAACCTGTTCGGCCGCATCGAATACAGCACCGACCAGGGCGCGCTCTATACCACGTATCGGCAGCTGCGGCCGGGTGCGCTGCACCGGGCCAACGGCGGTTTCCTGATCCTCGAAGCGGATAAAATGCTCAGCGAGCCGTTCGTGTGGGATGCGCTGAAGCGCGCCCTGCAATCGCGCAAACTGAAAATGGAATCGCCACTGGGCGAGATGGGTCGTTTCGCAACCGTCACCCTGACGCCGCAGCACATTCCATTGCAGGTCAAAGTCGTCATCATCGGGGCTCGCCAGCTCTACTACACGCTGCAGGACCTCGATCCGGACTTCCAGGAGATGTTTCGCGTCCTGGTGGATTTCGATGAAGACATTCCGATGGTCGACGAGAGCCTGGAACAGTTCGCCCAGTTGCTCAAGACCCGTACTTCCGAGGAGGGCATGGCGCCGTTGACCGCCGATGCGGTGGCGCGCCTGGCAACCTACAGCGCACGCCTGGCCGAGCATCAGGGGCGGTTGTCGGCACGCATCGGTGATCTGTTCCAGCTGGTCAGCGAGGCGGATTTCATTCGTCACCTGGCCTCGGATGAAATGACCGATGCCGGTCACATCGAGCGGGCACTCAAGGCCAAGGCCACCCGTACTGGACGTGTGTCGGCGCGCATTCTCGATGACATGCTGGCGGGGATCATCCTGATCGACACCGCGGGCGCCGCGGTCGGCAAGTGCAACGGCCTGACGGTGCTGGAAGTCGGCGACTCGGCCTTCGGTGTACCGGCGCGGATCTCCGCCACGGTGTATCCCGGTGGCAGCGGTATCGTCGACATCGAGCGTGAGGTCAACCTCGGTCAGCCCATCCACTCCAAAGGGGTGATGATTCTCACCGGTTACCTGGGCAGCCGTTACGCCCAGGAGTTTCCGCTGGCGATCTCCGCGAGCATTGCGCTGGAGCAGTCCTATGGCTACGTCGATGGTGACAGTGCTTCCCTGGGCGAGGCGTGCACCCTGATCTCGGCCTTGTCGAAAACCCCGCTCAAGCAGTGCTTTGCGATTACCGGCTCGATCAACCAGTTCGGTGAAGTGCAGGCCGTGGGCGGCGTCAACGAGAAAATCGAGGGGTTCTTCCGTCTCTGTGAAGCGCGCGGACTGACGGGCGAACAGGGAGCAATCATTCCCCATGCCAACGTTGCCACGCTGATGCTTGACGAGAAAGTGCTGGCCGCTGTGCGCGCCGGTCAGTTCCACGTCTACGCCGTGCGTCAGGCCGACGAGGCGCTGAGCCTGCTGGTGGGTGAGCCGGCGGGCGAGCCGGATGAAAATGGCGAGTTCCCTGAAGGTAGCGTCAACGCACGGGTGGTGGAGCGCTTGCGGGTGATCGCGGAGATGATCAGCGAAGATGACCTGAAAGAGGCAGAGAAGGAAATGGCTGTGGAGGCGCTGGTGGAGGCCAAGCCGGCCTGACAAAAACCTGAGCTTCACCCCGATCCACTGTGGGAGCGAGCCTGCTCGCGAAGACGGATTTTCATTCAGCATTGATGTTGGATGATCGTCCGCTTTCGCGAGCAGGCTCGCTCCCACATTTGCTTGTGAATCGCAATAAAGTGCCATCACTCTGGCGCCAATATTCACACAGTGACCATTCGGCGCCTTCTGGTCTTACTTGACGTACTAGTCAAACTTTTCCTCTATTCTCTGCTCAAGGATATCGACAGTATCACTGGATCGAGACAGCCTCCCCGTGGAGGCTGAATACCGGATTTACCGAGGGTCGCCGCCATGCCGCGCAACCTCTGCCTCACTCGTCAATGTCTAGGTCTTGTGACTCGTATCGAATGCGCCATCCGCCCCCTGGCGGGCGATACGGGGATGTGGACCTTACTCTTCGCCGCCGGAATGGCCGGTGAACAACCTTCAGCCATCAAAGCCCAAGGCCCGTTCCATGGCCCTTTTGTGGCTGAGTCCATCCTCGATACCATCGTTGAAAGCCTGACCCTGCACGGCTATGAACTGGCCGATGACCCGCAGATCTGGTGCCTGCATCTGCAAGCCCAGTTGCGGGAAATCAACGGTGGTCGTTGTCGTAGCGTGGGTGGTTTCGAGTTCCGGCCCGAGCACTGACAGCGCTATTGGGCCTGGCTGGACATGTCAGCCTTGTCGAGCTTGACCTCAAAACCATATTGCACGGTGGCGAGGTCAGTTCGTTGATAGGTTTCCAGGCGCGTGGGTTGACCGTAGAAGTAATGCACGGCGAATAACGCGGGGCCTTCTGTGCTCGCGTCATGGCTGACCGCAAGAATTTCCTTCAGGTAATTGCCGCTGTCATCCTTGGCAAAAAAACGCCAGTCCGGATCGGGAAACACTTTCGAATCCACCACCAGCGCATTGCCCTTGAGTTCAAGACCCTTGGGCAATTGATGGGCATCGAACGTCTGCTTTTCGACAGTGGCCAGAAACAGCGGGATGGAGCCAACCACAAAGGCGGGTGTCTGTGGAAACAGGTTCAGGTCGTAGGTGATCGTGCCGCCCAGGGGGGCGACCTCATACGCCTCTGGTGGCAATTCGATCGACCCATCGCGCTTGCCGCTGCTGTCTTCGGTGAAGAAGCTGACCGGACTATCGCCCGGGTTGAAAGAGCTACCGAGCAATTCATCATTGAAGCTGCGCAGGTGAGTGAACTCGACGCGCGCAGCGCTGGGATCCTCGACCGATTGAGTGATCCTGACGCCTTTTTTCAACTGCTCAGGGGTCAAGGTCGCGCCCTTGAGCCAGGTCGGGGCATTGTCGTCGTAGACTACCACCGGCAAGCTCAGCGGCTGGATGGTTTTCGCCGTGGTATGGCGGTCGAAGCGGCGTACCGGCAGGTCCAGATCCTTGCGAGTCACCGTAACGCCGGAGAAATCCAGCAGGCTGACTTCAAGGGTTTCGATGGTCCCGTTGAAATACACCTTGGAGTAGTGGCGTTTCTGTTGTTTCTCGAAGGTTCGCTGCTCTTCATTGAGCTGTTTTTCCAGCGACTCGCTCCAGAGTTTCTGTTGCTGCAACTTCGCCAGTTGTTTCTGGTAGAAGGCAATTTGCGCGGCATTCTCATTGATCGAGCCTGAGCGCGACAGAAACTGCCCGGTGGCATCCCTGGCCTGGACAATCAGCGGATTCAACGGTGTTTCGGCGATCTCGGGGGCTGGCGGCTCGCTATTGCTGAACTCGATTTCGGCGTAGTTGTCCCCAAGTTTCACCAAGGTGACGCTCAAATTGTCGTTGGTGCGGGTCTGGCCGATGTCCTTTTTCGTCAGGTCGAAGCTGTAGAGCCGGCGCGGTGCAATGACTTCCACCGTGCCTTGCAGGCTCACCGGTTGTGGCTGATTCTTGATATCGACGTCCAGTCCTTCAATGAACGGATAGGTCACGGTCAGGTCGTCAGGGTTGGTCACGTTGGAGCTCGATGGGCTCAACTGAATGCCCGGGTCGGTTTCCGACCATTCCGGCTGGAAGGCGATAACCCGTTTGTTGCTCAGGGTGACCGACTGCCATTGCAGGCCATGGGGAAACAGAAACGCCGCCGGGATGCTGAAGTTGAAGGGGAACACCGGTTGCAGGTCCGTCAGGTAGTCGGAGCTGGAGTCCTTGTGCAGGACGAAAAGGCCATTGATGTACGTGTCAACCAGGGCCTGTGGCGTTGGGTAGTGCTTGAGCACGGCGAGGGCGTCTTCACCGTATTCGGTTTCCACGGGCTTGCTGTCGAGCTTGAGTTGCGCGCGCTCAAGCAGCAAAAGCGAACCGCCCAGTTCGGCCACCGCATCCTTGAGTTTCGGGTCCTCGATGGCATCCAGGGACTTCTCGAACTGCGCAGTCTTTTCCTCAAGGCTGACCTGCCGTTTCTCGTCGCTGGGCGAGCAGGCGCTGATCAGCAGGGCCATGAAAATCCCGGCACTCGTTAATGGCAATCGCCCATCCATTTCCAGTCTTCCTGTCCGATGTCATTTTGCTGTCAATGGTTTGGACACTAGCAGAAAAAATTTGATACACACACGCAGGTAGCGGATTTCCCAATGGTTTCTGGGTATTACAGACGGCTGTTATACTCACGGCCATTTCAAGTCCGCCTGTGAGATTCAATGGAACGCTTTATCGAAAATGCAATGTACGCCTCGCGCTGGCTGCTGGCGCCGATCTACTTCGGTTTATCCCTCGGGCTGTTGGCACTGGCACTGAAATTCTTCCAGGAAGTCTTCCACGTTATCCCCAACGTCTTCTCGATGGCCGAATCGGACCTGATCCTGGTGTTGCTGTCGCTCATTGACATGGCGCTGGTAGGCGGTTTGCTGGTGATGGTGATGATTTCCGGCTACGAGAACTTCGTGTCTCAACTGGACATCGACGACAGCAAGGAGAAGCTCAACTGGTTGGGCACCATGGACTCCTCGTCGCTGAAAATGAAGGTGGCCGCGTCGATCGTGGCGATCTCGTCGATCCACCTGCTGCGTATCTTCATGGACGCCAAGAACGTCGATCCCGAGCATTTGCAGTGGTATGTCATCATTCACATGACCTTTGTGGTGTCGGCATTTGCCATGGGTTACCTGGATAAAGTGACCAAGCACTAAACAACGGCTGTCCTGTTGTTATGCGCCGCCCGTCTGTTGCAAAACAGACGGGCGGCGTCGTTTATGGCTTGTGCTTTGATGCGCCGAGGCATATCCCTGTAAGGGTGTTGGCTCGTCACTGCGTGAGGTGCGCTCATGAACCTGCAAGAGTTGAATGCCTATGCCGTCGCCGGGAAGGTCGATGAGTTGAACCTGATCTCCATGGAAGGAGGCATTTACCTGCTTGAGGCGCGTATGCACGGAGCGGCGTATCCATTGAGTGATGCGCCAGGTCACACGATGCAGTTGCGCTCGGTGGAACATGCACGCGAGGTGCTACGCTCCTTTCCCAAGTTGCACTTCAACCTTGTCCACACCGTCGTGCATGACGAGATGTGCGGGCTGGTTGCCGATGTGGAGGAAAACCTGAAGGTGCCGATCGCCTGACGTCCCTCATCAATGGCATGACATCTGTGCTAGTCTGCTGGCCCTTTTGGTTCCGGGCGCTCCGGGACGCGCTGTGCACGCACGGCCAGTTCCCGAGCCGTCCGCACAGCGGAGCAGTGTCATGTCCGAAGTAAATCTGTCCACCGACGAAACCCGCGTCAGCTACGGCATCGGCCGTCAGCTGGGCGACCAGCTGCGCGACAACCCGCCACCGGGCGTTAGCCTGGACGCGATCCTGGCAGGCCTGACCGACGCGTTTGCCGGTAAGCCAAGCCGTGTTGGCCAGGAAGAAATGTCTGCAAGCTTCAAGGTAATTCGCGAAATCATGCAGGCCGAAGCTGCAGCCAAGGCTGAAGCAGCCGCTGGCGAAGGCCTGGCCTTCCTGGCTGAAAACGCCAAGCGTGACGGCATCACCACCCTGGCTTCCGGCCTGCAGTTCGAAGTACTGTCCGCCGGTGAAGGCGCCAAGCCATCCCGTGAAGATACCGTGCGTACCCACTACCACGGCACCCTGATCGACGGCACCGTGTTCGACAGCTCCTACGAGCGCGGCGAGCCTGCGGAATTCCCGGTCGGTGGCGTGATCGCTGGCTGGACCGAAGCCCTGCAACTGATGAATGCCGGCAGCAAATGGCGTCTGTATGTGCCGAGCGAACTGGCTTACGGCGCTCAAGGCGTTGGCAGCATTCCGCCGCACAGCGTACTGGTGTTCGACGTCGAGCTGCTGGACGTTCTGTAATACCTGACCCTGTAGGAGCGAGCATGCTCGCGATGGGCGTGAACGATAACGCGTGCATTCTGAATGAGCGCGGTGTCCTTGAGTCCATCGCGAGCATGCTCGCTCCTACAAGGGTTTGCGTTTCTCATAGTTCTATCTTGTGATGCAGTTCATTGGTCGGGCGCAATGCCCGGGCATAGCAGAACAGAAACAGGTTTCTCACCACTTCCTTGAGCACCACCGGCTCGCTGGAACTCAAGCCGTTGACGTCCAGGTCACCCTGATCCTGCAGTTCGTTCAAGGCTTCTTCTTCCAGCACTGCACAGACTTCCCCGCTTTCCCGATGCACGATCCTGAGGTAGGGGTGTGGACGGTCCAGCCAGGCATCGATCAAATAAGTCATGGGTTCTCATCTCCATTGATGGGGTTCAATGAGAATAATTCGTATTCAATAAATAGCAAGGGCCTATTGGCTGATCCGTGATTTTTCTGGGTAAAGATTGCGTAAGGTCAAAACGGCTGGCGTTTGGCTATTGCGAGGGTTCATTGGGCGAGGCGGGGAGGGCGAAGCACCACCCCACGTCAGGACGCGGGGTGGCGTACAGCTGAATCAGACTTTTCTGACGAATTCAGATTTGAGCTTCATCGGGCCGATGCCGTCGATCTTGCAGTCGATGTCGTGATCGCCATCGCACAGGCGGATGTTCTTGACCTTGGTGCCCACCTTGACCACCAGCGACGTGCCCTTGACCTTGAGGTCCTTGATGACGGTGATGGTGTCGCCGTCCTGCAGGACATTGCCCACCGAATCCTTTTTCACTGCATCATCGGACACAGCTTCGGCTTCGCCGCTGGCGGACCATTCGTGGGCGCACTCAGGGCAGATCAGCTGGGCGCCGTCTTCATAGGTGTATTCGGAATTGCATTTCGGGCAGGGTGGCAACGTGCTCACTAAGGCTCCTTGGATTCAGGATCGCTAAAAAGCGCACATTATATAGGGTTTTAGGTCAGAGAGGGGGTGGGACCTGTAGGAGCCNNGGCTTGCTGGCGATGCATCCAACTCGGTGTGTCAGGAACACCGTGGTGATGCAATCGCCAGCAAGCCGGCTCCTACAAGTGCAGATCAGTGTGTGCGGGCGACCGCAAACTCGCTCAATTCAACCAGTGCATCGCGGTATTCGCTGGCGGGCAGCGCGTCGAGACACTTGATCGCACGGGCCACATAGTCGCGGGCGAGCTGGGCGGTGTAATCCAGTGAGCCGGAGGCTTCCACAGCTTCGCGGATGTTTTCCAGGTCTTCGATACCGCCTTTCTGGATCGCCTTGCGCACCAGGGCTGCCTGCTCCGGCGTACCTTCGCGCATGGTGTAGATCAGCGGCAGGGTGGGCTTGCCTTCGGCCAGGTCGTCACCGACGTTCTTGCCCAGGGTCTCGGCGTCGCCTTTGTAGTCCAGCAGGTCGTCGACCAGTTGGAAGGCCACGCCCAGATGGTCGCCGAAGGTGCGCAGCGCTTCGCACTGCTCAGGTGTCGCGCCGGCCAGGGCTGCCGCACTGTGGGTCGAGGCTTCGAAGAGCATCGCGGTCTTGCCGCGGATGACCTCCATGTAGGTTTCTTCGGTGGTGCTGGCATCGCGGACCTTCGACAGCTGCAACACTTCGCCTTCGGCGATGATGCGCGTGGCTTGCGAAAGGATCTTCATCACCGGCATGGAGCCCAGCTCGACCATCATTTCGAAGGAGCGCGAATACAGGAAGTCGCCGACCAGCACGCTCGGCGCGTTGCCCCACATGGCATTGGCCGTCGAACGGCCACGGCGCATGCCGGACATGTCGACCACGTCGTCATGCAGCAGGGTAGCGGTGTGCAGGAATTCGATGGTGGCGGCCAGCAGGCGCAGGTCGTCGCCTTCGCGGCCGAGGGCCTTGCCACACAGCAGCACCAGTAACGGACGCAGGCGTTTACCGCCGGCCGAGGTAATGTAATCGCCGATTTTCGATACCAGCGGCACTCGGGAAGTCAGCTGCTTCTTGATGATGCCGTCGACGGCGCTAAAATCGTCCGCCACCGCGCGGTAGAAAGCTTGGGGTTGCATCAGCGACAGTTGCTCCAGAAGGGTTGCGCGGCATGCTAGGACCCACGCCAGCAGGTGTCAAGGCGCGATGGACGGCCTATTGCAAGGCGCTCGTGCCTTGCGTACAATCGCGCACCCTGAACTTCCTGGGCAGCACCTGCCTTACGCAATTGCAAGCGGGCCTCCAGCCCCATGCAGCCATGCCAGCCAATACCTCTTCTTATAAAGAGCTGGGTGAGCAGGATTATCGGAGAAATACCATGTCTTATGCAGTAATCGTTACTGGCGGCAAGCAGTATAAAGTCGCCCCAGGTGAATACCTGAAGATCGAAAAACTGGAAATCGCTACCGGCGAATCCGTTACCTTTGATCGCGTTCTGTTGGTTGCCAACGGTGACGACGTGAATATCGGCGCTCCAGTTGTTGCTGGCGCTACCGTTGTGGCTGAAGTGATCTCCCAAGGTCGTCACGATAAAGTCCGCATCATCAAGTTCCGTCGCCGTAAGCACCACATGAAGCGTATGGGCCACCGCCAGTGGTACACCGAGATCAAAATCACCGGTATTCAGGCTTAATTACAGCCTAATTCCTCACTAGGAGAATTGAACTCATGGCACACAAAAAAGCTGGTGGTAGTACCCGTAACGGTCGCGACTCAGAAGCCAAACGCCTTGGCGTGAAGATGTATGGCGGCCAGGCTATCAAAGCAGGCAACATCATCGTGCGTCAGCGCGGCACCCAATTCCACGCTGGCTACGGCGTTGGCATGGGTAAAGATCACACTCTCTTCGCTAAAGTCGAAGGCGTGATCAAGTTCGAAGTAAAAGGCGCCTTCGGTCGTCGTTACGTGAGCGTAGTCGCGGCTTAATCGCGCGATCGCTGGAAAAGCCCTGTCTCGCGACGGGGCTTTTTCGTTTGTGGGGTGAGTCTCTTGCAAAACTGTTTGTATGGGCTGCCGGCGCTGGTTTTAGCGGTCGTTGATTGGAGTCGCTGCGCTCATTTTTGCAAGAGTCTTATGTCTTAGTGTTTTTCGGCTCGTCCGTATGGCGAGAGGCGTTGTGTTATGAAGTTTGTTGATGAAGTATCGATCCGAGTAAAGGCTGGCGACGGCGGTAACGGCTGCATGAGTTTCCGTCGCGAAAAATTCATCGAAAACGGTGGTCCGAACGGTGGTGATGGTGGTGACGGCGGCTCGGTCTACATGATCGCCGACGAAAACCTCAACACCCTGGTCGACTATCGTTACACCCGGCACTTCGATGCCGAGCGTGGCTCCAATGGTGGTAGCACCGACTGCACCGGCAAGAAGGGTGAGGATCTGGTGCTGCGCGTACCGGTCGGCACCACCGTGATCGACTCCGCTACCCAGGAAGTGATCGGTGATCTGACCAAGGCCGGCCAGAAGCTGCTGGTGGCACATGGCGGTTGGCACGGTTTGGGTAACACCCGTTTCAAATCCAGTACCAACCGTGCGCCACGCCAGACTACGCCGGGCAAGCCGGGCGAGCAGCGTGACCTCAAGCTGGAAATGAAGGTGCTGGCGGACGTGGGTCTGCTGGGCTTGCCGAACGCTGGTAAAAGTACCTTTATCCGTTCGGTATCCGCTGCCAAGCCGAAAGTCGCCGACTATCCGTTTACCACCCTGGTGCCAAACCTGGGTGTGGTCAGCGTCGATCGCTGGAAAAGCTTCGTGGTCGCGGACATCCCGGGCCTGATTGAAGGTGCTTCCGACGGCGCCGGCCTGGGGATTCGTTTCCTCAAGCACTTGTCGCGTACCCGCCTGCTGCTGCACCTCGTCGACATGGCGCCGCTGGATGACACCAGTGCTCCGGACGCTGCCGAGGTCATCGTCAACGAGCTGACCAAGTTCAGCCCGTCCCTGGCTGAACGTGATCGTTGGCTGATCCTCAACAAGTGCGACCAGATCCTTGAAGAAGAGCACGATGAGCGGGTCAAGGAAATCGTCGATCGCCTGGAGTGGACCGGTCCGGTCTACGTGATCTCGGCCATCGCCAAGCAGAACACCGAGCGTCTGTGTCACGACATCATGCGTTACCTGGAAGATCGTGCCGATCGCCTGGCCAATGACCCGGCCTACAAGGAAGAGCTGGCCGATCTCGATCAGCGCATCGAAGACGAAGCCCGTGCCCAGCTGCAGGCGCTGGACGATCAGCGTGCCTTGCGTCGTAGCGGCGTGAAGTCGGTCCACGACATCGGCGACGATGATTGGGACGAAGAAGATGTGGATGACGAAGACGGTCCGGAAATCATTTACGTGCGTGACTGATTCGTTGCGATAAACTTAAGCGCCGCTCAATCGAGCGGCGTTTTAGTATCTGGAAATCGATCGTTGGTCACGAATAACCACGAATAACGTCACGGGCAGTGCCAGGTCGCGCTGCCCTCAAGCTAAGGTTGAAGATGATGCGGAGCAAGGTGACAGGTGCGCAGCGTTGGGTCGTGAAGATCGGCAGCGCTTTGCTGACAGCGGACGGCAAGGGCCTGGATCGCGCGGCAATGGGTGTCTGGGTTGAACAGATGGTGGCCTTGCATGAGGCGGGTGTCGAGTTGGTGCTGGTGTCCTCCGGGGCGGTGGCGGCCGGCATGAGCCGTCTGGGCTGGACCGCGCGACCCAAGGCGATGCACGAGCTCCAGGCCGCTGCTGCAATCGGCCAGATGGGCTTGGTGCAGGCCTGGGAGTCGAGCTTTGCCGAGCATGGTCGACACACTGCGCAAATTCTCCTGACGCACGATGACCTGTCCGACCGCAAGCGCTACCTGAACGCCCGCAGCACCTTGCGTGCGCTGGTCGAGTTGAAGGTCATTCCGGTGATCAACGAGAACGATACTGTGGTCACCGACGAAATCCGTTTCGGCGACAACGATACCCTCGCGGCGCTGGTGGCTAACCTGGTCGAGGCTGACCTGCTGGTGATCCTGACGGATCGCGATGGCATGTTCGACGCCGATCCGCGCAACAATCCAGATGCCCAACTGATCTACGAGGCGCGTGCCGATGATCCGGCGCTCGACGCGGTGGCGGGCGGTACCGGCGGAGCGCTGGGACGCGGTGGCATGCAAACCAAGCTGCGCGCGGCACGCCTGGCGGCGCGGTCCGGTGCGCATACGATCATCGTGGGTGGTCGTCTGGAGCGCGTTCTGGATCGTCTTAAGGCGGGTGAGCGCATTGGCACCTTGCTCTCGCCTGAGCGCGGCATGCTGGCGGCACGCAAGCAGTGGCTGGCCGGGCATCTGCAAACCCGTGGCACCCTGGTGTTGGACGCAGGTGCGGTGACGGCGTTGTCCCAAGGTAACAAGAGCCTGCTGCCGGTTGGGGTCAAATTGGTCCAGGGAAGCTTCCGGCGCGGCGAAATGGTGGTGTGCGTGGCGCCCGACGGTCGTGAAATTGCCCGTGGGTTGGCCAACTACAGTGCGCTGGAAGCACAAAAAATCATCGGTCAGTCGTCTGAGGCGATTGTCGGTCTCTTGGGTTATATGGCGGAACCGGAACTGGTTCATCGCGATAATCTGATTCTGGTCTGAAGGAATACCTGATGCGCATGGCAAAAGGATTGTTGGGGTTGCTGTTGGCGATGCCGCTGCTGGCGTCGGCTGAGGAAATTGGCCAGGTGTCGACGGTGTTCAAGTTTGTCGGCCCGAACGATCGCATCGTGGTCGAGGCGTTTGACGATCCCAAGGTCGAGGGTGTGACGTGCTACCTGTCGCGCGCCAAGACCGGGGGTGTGAAGGGTGGGCTTGGATTGGCCGAGGATCGTGCCGAGGCGTCCATTGCCTGTCGTCAGGTCGGGCCCATCAGCTTCAAGGGTGAGCTCAAGGACGGTGACGAGGTGTTCAAGGAGCGTACCTCCCTGGTGTTCAAGACCATGCAGGTGGTGCGATTCCTCGATAAGAAGCGCAATACGCTGGTGTATCTGGTGTACAGCGATCGGTTGATCGAGGGCAGTCCGCAGAATGCGGTGACAGCGATTCCGATTTTGCCTTGGGCGAGCGCTCAATAAGTAAACGAAAATCCAAGTGTGGGAGCGGGCTTGCTCGCGAAAGCGCAGTGTCCANNGCAAGCCCGCTCCCACACTTGTTTTGTGTGTTCATCAAGTCGCAGGCAATAAAAAACCGACCCTGAGGTCGGTTTTTTAATGAACGAGTCGCTTAGGCAGCAGCGGCAACGTTCAGGGCCTTTACGTGGCCATTCAGGCGGCTCTTATGACGAGCAGCCTTGTTCTTGTGGATGATGCCTTTATCGGCCATACGGTCGATAACTGGCACAGCCAGAACGTAAGCAGCTTGAGCTTTTTCAGCGTCTTTTGCGTCGATGGCCTTAACTACATTCTTGATGTAGGTACGAACCATGGAACGCAGGCTGGCGTTGTGGCTGCGACGCTTCTCAGCCTGTTTTGCACGTTTTTTGGCGGAAGGTGAGTTGGCCACCGTCGAGCTCCTCGAAAGACTTTTTAGGAAATAGCAAACAAAATAGGCCGCGAATCATGCCGATGAGTTGAGGTCTTGTCAAGGGCGGTTGAAACGTTCCGCTAAGTGGTAGGTGCAACACCTCTGGATATTTCTTTCCAGCGTGCGACCTGTAAACTCGCGAGCTTTGGCTCTGTGCTGTTGCGGCGCGGAGTATCGCATAAGTAGGCGCGTAGTTCGCCTGCTGTTTATCGACAGGCACGAACTCTTTTAATGAATCTGCTCAAATCGTTGGCCGCTGTCAGCTCTATCACGATGCTTTCCCGGGTTTTGGGGTTTGTTCGTGACACCCTTATTGCACGTGCATTCGGCGCGGGAATGGCGACCGACGCCTTTTTCATCGCCTTCAAGTTGCCCAACCTGTTGCGGCGGATTTTTGCCGAAGGGGCGTTTTCCCAGGCATTCGTACCGATTCTGGCCGAATACAAAAGCCAGAAGGGCGATGAGGCGACGCGAACCTTCATTGCCTATGTTTCTGGCCTGCTGACACTGGTGCTGGCGCTCGTCACGGCGTTGGGCATGCTTGCCGCCCCCTGGGTCATCTGGGTGACCGCGCCGGGTTTCACCAATACGCCGGAGAAGCTCGAGCTGACCACCAGCTTGCTGCGAGTGACCTTTCCGTACATCTTGCTGATTTCCCTGTCCTCATTGGCTGGCGCGATCCTTAACACCTGGAACCGCTTTTCTGTGCCGGCGTTTGTGCCGACCCTGCTGAACGTCAGCATGATTATCTTTGCGCTGTTCCTGACGCCGTACTTCGATCCGCCGGTGATGGCGCTGGGCTGGGCGGTGCTGGCGGGCGGTCTGGCGCAGTTGCTTTACCAACTGCCACACCTGAAAAAAATCGGCATGCTGGTCCTGCCGCGCCTGAGTTTGCGCGACAGCGGCGTCTGGCGGGTGATGAAGCAGATGCTGCCGGCGATTCTCGGGGTGTCGGTGAGTCAAATCTCGTTGATCATCAACACCATCTTTGCGTCCTTCCTGGTTGCCGGCTCGGTGTCCTGGATGTACTACGCCGACCGCCTGATGGAGTTGCCGTCCGGTGTGCTGGGCGTGGCATTGGGCACGATTCTGCTGCCGACCCTGGCCAAGACCTACGCCAGCCAGGACCGCCAGGAATATTCGCGAATCCTCGATTGGGGCCTGCGCCTGTGTTTCGTGCTGGTATTGCCTTGTGCCCTGGCGTTGGGGATTCTGGCCGAGCCGCTGACGGTTTCACTGTTCCAGTACGGTCAGTTCGATGCCCATGACGCGGCCATGACCCAGCGTGCGCTGATTGCCTACTCTGTCGGTTTGCTCGGGATTATCGTGATCAAAGTACTGGCGCCAGGCTTTTATGCGCAACAAAACATCCGCACGCCGGTAAAAATCGCGATTTTCACCCTGGTGGTCACCCAGTTGTTCAACCTGCTGTTGATCGGCCCGCTGGCCCATGCCGGCCTTGCGCTTGCCATCAGTGCCGGTGCCTGCCTGAATGCCGGGCTGCTGTTCTATCAACTGCGCAAGCAGCAGATGTACCAGCCGCAACCGGGTTGGGCGAAGTTTGGCTTCAAGCTGGTGGTCGCGGTGACGGTGATGTCCGCTGTGCTGCTGGCGGGGATGCATTTCATGCCCGCCTGGGGCGAAGGGCAGATGCTTGAGCGGTTCCTGCGCCTGGGCGCTTTGGTCATCGCCGGTGTGGTGGCTTATTTCGGCATGTTAGTGTTGATGGGCTTCAGGTTGCGCGACTTCAATCGCAAGGCGCTTGGCTAAAGCCAGGGCCTCGATAAACATGGGCGAGTCGGCGTTTTTGTCGGCTCGATTACTTTGGGATACGGTGTTGCCTGTCGTCGGCCGCCGGGTGTGGTTATAATCGACCACTTTATGAGCAAGAAGCGCGTTATGCAGCTGGTTCGAGGCCTCCACAATCTGCGCCCCCAGCATCGGGGCTGTGTCGCCACTATTGGCAACTTTGACGGTGTACACCGTGGCCACCAGGCTATCCTGGCGCGGCTGCGCGAGCGTGCGCTCGAGTTGGGCGTGCCCAGCTGCGTGGTTATTTTCGAGCCGCAGCCCCGGGAATTCTTCGCCCCTGACACGGCGCCAGCGCGTCTGGCCCGGCTGCGTGACAAGCTGCAGCTGTTGGCTGCCGAAGGGGTCGACCGAGTCCTGTGCCTGGCATTCAACCAGCGCCTGAGCAAGCTCAGCGCCAGTGAGTTCGTCGAAACCATCCTGGTTGACGGTCTCGGCGTGCAGCACCTTGAAGTCGGCGACGACTTCCGTTTTGGCTGTGACCGGGCAGGGGATTTCGATTTCCTGCAACAGGCTGGCGTCATGCAGGGTTTCACCGTCGAAGCGGCGCAAACCGTCGAGCTCGATGGCATTCGCGTCAGCAGCACCCAGGTGCGTAATGCGCTGGCCGCTGCTGATTTCGCCCTCGCGGAGCGTTTACTGGGCCGTCCATACCGGATCGCCGGTCGCGTGTTGCATGGCCAGAAGCTGGCCCGGCAGTTGGGTACGCCCACCGCCAATATCCAGCTCAAGCGTCGTCGCGTGCCGCTGACCGGGGTTTATCTGGTCAGTATCGACCTGGACGGCAAGACCTGGCCTGGCGTCGCCAATATCGGCGTTCGACCCACGGTCCAGGGAGATGGCAGAGCCCACCTCGAAGTACATCTTTTAGATTTTGCCGGCGATCTGTATGACCGGCGTATGACGGTGGTTTTCCACCAAAAGCTGCGTGAAGAGCAGCGTTTCGCCTCTCTGGAGGCGCTTAAGACGGCGATCAATGCGGATGTCGCCGCCGCCCGTGCCCTGTCGCACCTAGCGCCAATCGCTAATGAAGAGCCTTAAATGACCGACTATAAAGCCACGCTAAACCTTCCGGACACCGCCTTCCCAATGAAGGCCGGCCTGCCTCAGCGCGAACCGCAGATTCTGCAGCGCTGGGACAGCATTGGCCTGTACGGAAAGTTGCGCGAGATTGGCAAGGATCGTCCGAAGTTCGTCCTGCACGACGGTCCTCCATACGCCAACGGCACGATTCACATCGGTCACGCACTGAACAAGATTCTGAAGGACATGATCATTCGTTCGAAGACCCTGTCGGGCTTCGATGCGCCTTATGTTCCGGGTTGGGACTGCCATGGCCTGCCGATCGAGCACAAGGTCGAAGTGACCCACGGCAAGAACCTGGGCGCGGACAAGACCCGCGAACTGTGCCGTGCCTACGCCACCGAGCAGATCGAAGGGCAGAAATCCGAATTCATCCGTCTAGGCGTGCTGGGCGACTTCGCCAACCCGTACAAGACCATGGATTTCAAGAACGAGGCCGGTGAAATCCGTGCCCTCGCCGAAATCGTCAAGGGCGGTTTCGTGTTCAAGGGCCTCAAGCCTGTGAACTGGTGCTTCGATTGCGGTTCGGCCCTGGCCGAGGCGGAAGTCGAGTACGAGAACAAGAAGTCCTCGACCATCGACGTCGCATTCCCGATTGCCGATGAAGCCAAGCTGGCTGCCGCGTTCGGTCTGCCTTCGCTGGACAAACCCGCGTCGATCGTGATCTGGACCACCACCCCGTGGACCATCCCGGCCAACCAGGCGCTGAACGTCCACCCTGAATTCAACTACGCCCTGGTCGATGTCGGCGACAAACTGCTGGTGTTGGCTGAAGAGCTGGTCGAGTCATGCCTGGCACGCTACAGCCTGGAAGGTTCGGTCATTGCGATTGCCTCGGGCAAAGCGCTGGAACTGATCAACTTCCGCCACCCGTTCTACGATCGCCTGTCGCCTGTCTACCTGGCTGACTATGTCGAACTGGGCGCCGGCACCGGCGTGGTTCACTCTGCCCCGGCCTACGGTGTGGACGACTTCGTGACCTGCAAGAAATACGGCATGGTCAACGATGACATCCTCAACCCGGTACAAAGCAACGGCGTCTACGCGACCTCGCTGGAATTCTTCGGCGGCCAGTTCATCTGGAAGGCCAACCCGGCCATCGTCGACAAGCTGACCGAAGTGGGCGCGCTGCTGCACACGACCATCATCGAACACAGCTACATGCACTGCTGGCGCCACAAGACTCCGCTGATCTACCGTGCCACCGCGCAGTGGTTCATCGGCATGGACAAGCAGCCAACCACCGGCGACACCCTGCGCCAGCGCTCGCTCAAAGCCATTGAAGAAACCCAGTTCGTACCGGCCTGGGGCCAGGCGCGACTGCACTCGATGATTGCCAACCGTCCGGACTGGTGCATCTCCCGCCAGCGCAATTGGGGTGTGCCGATCCCGTTCTTCCTGAACAAGGAAAGCGGCGAACTGCACCCACGCACCGTCGAATTGATGGAAGAAGTTGCCAAGCGCGTCGAAGTCGAAGGCATCGAGGCCTGGTTCAAGCTGGACGCCGCCGAGCTGCTGGGCGATGAAGCGCCACAGTACGACAAGATCAGCGACACCCTCGACGTCTGGTTCGACTCGGGTACCACCCACTGGCACGTCCTGCGCGGTTCGCACCCGATGGGCCACGAAAGCGGTCCACGCGCCGACCTGTACCTGGAAGGTTCGGACCAGCACCGCGGCTGGTTCCATTCGTCGCTGCTGACCGGTTGCGCCATCGACAACCACGCGCCGTATCGCGAGCTGCTGACCCACGGTTTCACCGTTGACGAGTCCGGCCGCAAGATGTCCAAGTCGTTGGGCAACGTCATTGCACCGCAGAAGGTCAACGACACCCTGGGTGCCGATATCATGCGCCTGTGGGTCGCTTCTACCGACTACTCCGGTGAAATGGCAGTGTCCGAGCAGATCCTGCAACGCAGTGCGGACGCCTACCGGCGTATCCGTAACACCGCGCGTTTCCTGCTCTCGAACCTGACCGGCTTCAACCCGGCCACCGACCTGCTGCCGGCCGAAGAAATGCTGGCACTGGACCGTTGGGCCGTGGATCGCACCCTGCTGCTGCAACGTGAGCTGCAAGAGCACTACGGTGAATACCGCTTCTGGAACGTGTACTCGAAGATCCACAACTTCTGCGTGCAGGAGCTGGGCGGTTTCTACCTGGACATCATCAAGGACCGCCAGTACACCACGGGTGCCGACAGCAAGGCCCGTCGTTCGTGCCAGACCGCGCTGTTCCACATCTCCGAAGCGCTGGTGCGCTGGATCGCCCCGATCCTGGCGTTTACCGCCGACGAGCTGTGGCAATACCTGCCGGGCGAGCGCAACGAGTCCGTCATGCTCAACACCTGGTACGAAGGCCTGAGCGAACTGCCGGAAGGCTTCGAGCTGGGTCGCGCCTACTGGGACCGCATCATGGAAGTGAAGGTCGCGGTCAACAAAGAGATGGAAATCCAGCGCGCGGCCAAGGCCGTCGGTGGCAACCTGCAAGCCGAAGTGACGCTGTTCGCCGAAGACGCGCTGAGCGCCGACCTGGCCAAGCTGAGCAACGAACTGCGTTTCGTCCTGATCACCTCCACCGCCAGCGTTGCACCTTTTGTTCAGGCGCCAGCGGACGCGGTAGTCACCGAAGTCAGCGGCTTGAAGCTGAAAATCGTCAAGTCGGCCTTCGCCAAGTGCGCCCGTTGCTGGCATTGCCGTGAAGACGTCGGCGTGAACCCGGAGCATCCGGAAATCTGCGGTCGTTGCGTCGACAACATCAGCGGCGCGGGCGAGGTTCGTCACTATGCCTAATGCCGTTGGCCGTTTTGGGCGGCTGGGCTGGCTCTGGTTGAGTTTGCTGGTCCTGGTCATCGACCAGGCCAGTAAGTTCTACTTCGAAGGCTCGTTGGAGATGTACCAGCAAATCGTGGTGATCCCCGATTACTTCAGCTGGACCCTGGCCTACAACACCGGCGCGGCATTCAGCTTCCTGGCTGACAGCTCCGGCTGGCAGCGCTGGTTGTTTGCCCTGATCGCGATGGTGGTCAGTGCCGTGCTGGTGGTGTGGCTAAAGCGTCTGGGACGTAACGAAACCTGGGTGGCCATCGCGTTGGCGTTGGTGCTGGGTGGCGCGCTGGGCAATTTGTATGACCGCATAGCCTTGGGCCATGTGATCGATTTCATTCTGGTGCATTGGCAGAATCGCTGGTATTTCCCGGCTTTCAACTTTGCCGACAGTGCAATCACGGTTGGTGCTGTAATGCTGGCACTGGATATGTTCAAAAGTAAAAAGACCGGAGAAACCGTTCATGACTGAACAGGTATTGGCTGAGCAACGCATCGGCCAGAACACGGAAGTCACCTTGCATTTCGCATTGCGCCTGGAGAACGGCGACACGGTGGACAGCACCTTCGACAAGGCCCCGGCGACCTTCAAGGTCGGTGACGGCAACCTGTTGCCAGGTTTCGAAGTGGCGTTGTTCGGTTTCAAGGCGGGCGACAAGCGTACCCTGAGCATCGAGCCGGAAAACGCGTTCGGCCAGCCCAACCCGCAAAACGTGCAGATCATCCCGCGCTCACAGTTCCAGGACATGGACCTGTCGCCAGGTTTGCTGGTGATCTTCAACGATGCGGCCAATACTGAATTGCCGGGTGTGGTCAAAGAGTTCGATGACACGCAAGTGACCATCGACTTCAACCATCCACTGGCGGGCAAGACCCTGACCTTTGACGTGGAAATCATTTCCGTCAAAGCGCTGTAACTGACCGAACACGGTCAAAAATGTGGGAGCGAGCCTGCTCGCGAAGGCTGACAGACATTCAACATTGATGTCGTCTGACACACCGCTTTCGCGAGCAGGCTCGCTCCCACAGTAGGTTTCTACAGTTTTCGCTTTTTCTTGCGCACAAGACACGAGGCACAGCATGCAAATCAAACTCGCCAACCCCCGTGGCTTCTGCGCCGGCGTGGACCGGGCGATCGAAATCGTCAATCGCGCCCTGGAGGTTTTCGGGCCGCCGATCTATGTGCGCCACGAAGTGGTTCACAACAAGTTCGTCGTCGAAGACCTGCGTAACCGCGGGGCGATCTTCGTCGAAGAGTTGGATCAGGTGCCGGACGATGTGATCGTCATCTTCAGTGCTCACGGCGTGTCCCAGGCCGTACGTACTGAAGCCGCCGGCCGTGGCCTGAAAGTGTTCGACGCCACGTGTCCGCTGGTCACCAAGGTGCATATCGAAGTCGCCCGCTACAGCCGCGATGGACGTGAATGCATCCTTATTGGTCACGCTGGTCACCCGGAAGTCGAAGGCACCATGGGCCAGTACGATGGCAGCAACGGTGGGGCGATCTATCTGGTCGAAGACGAAAAGGACGTCGCCGAACTCCAGGTGAACAACCCGGATAAACTGGCGTTCGTCACCCAGACGACCTTGTCCATGGACGATACCAGTCGCGTCATCGACGCCCTGCGTACTCGGTTCCCGGCCATTGGCGGCCCGCGCAAGGACGACATCTGCTACGCCACGCAAAACCGCCAGGACGCGGTCAAGCAATTGGCCGACGAATGTGATGTGGTGTTGGTGGTCGGTAGCCCGAACAGCTCCAACTCCAATCGCCTGCGTGAACTGGCAGAACGCATGGCAACCCCGGCGTACCTGATCGACGGTGCCGAGGACCTCGACAAGAGTTGGTTCGACGGTGTCGAGCGGATCGGTATCACCGCTGGCGCTTCTGCTCCGGAAGTCCTGGTGCGCGGCGTGATTCAGCAATTGCAGGCCTGGGGTGCTACCGGTGCCGATGAGTTGGCCGGGCGTGAAGAGAACATCACGTTCTCCATGCCAAAAGAACTCCGGGTCCGTTCGCTGCTCTGACCCTTCAGGTTGCGCATAACGCCTGCGCGGTTTTTTCACTGCGCAGGCTGATGCGACCGTTCGAGGCCAGCACCACCTGGTGCTGGCTTTGCGCTTCGCGTGCAGCGCAAACATGCAATGTCCCTGCTTGGAAACCTCCGGACACCGGCTCACCCCCTGGGCCGAAACGTACGGCAGTCCTGACATACTGGTTGCCGAAAATAGCCACGCCAATGCCGCTGCGACGCTCTATCAGCAGCGGATTTCCAGGGTCGTCGTGCCCCTTGCCGCTGACATCCAGAATGATTCGCCAGCCCTGGCTCCAGTCATCATTTATGCCGTGAACGACGACGACCTGACCGCGCGATACCGCTTCGCTCCTTGCACTGCGCAGACCGCTGACCAGTGACTTGGCCGCTTCCTTGCGATGGTTCGATTCTGTCAGCGCAGCGAATGCCGGACTGACCAGTTGCAGAACAATCCCGAGAATCGCGAGTCCCATAAGCAATTCAATCAGACTGAAACCTTGCTCACGCATGAGATTTTCCTCCCTGGAATGTTCTAGCGCGTGGAGCAGGTATAGCCGACGGCAGTAGAGAGCAACGATGGATCATCGTACAAAAGGTTTCACGTTGATCGAGTTGTTGGTTGCGTTGGCGATTTTCCTGGCCCTGATCACCCTGGTGGTCCCGGCGTTTATCCGTTCGTCGCAAAGCACCAAGGCCGACACCGAGATCAGGGATCTGCAACGTGGCCTCAACTTCGCCCGACTCGAAGCCATCGATCGCGGCGTGACCATTCGGGTACGACCTACGGCGGGTGGGGACGTGTGGACGGGGGAGTTGTCGGTCTATGACGGTACGGGCACCCCGGCGAATGTATTGCGGGTTGTTCCACCGATCAGCAGCGGTGCGACTCTGACGCTAACCTCGGGAGTGTCGGCCATCGATTTCAACAATTTGGGCGGGCTGTCGTCACCCTCCACGGCAGTGGTGATCAGCTATGTGCTCGGAACGCAAAGCAGGATGCTGAATGTGTGTTTGAACGGACGAATTCTATTGGGTGGAAATTGCGGATGAGGCCATGGAGCAAGCGTGCCCAGGAGGGCATGACGTTGATCGAAGTGCTGGTGGCGTTGCTGATTCTGGGCGTGGGGCTGTTGGGCGCGGCCGCCGTTCAATTGAATGCCCTGAAATACACTGACAGTGCGCGCATGACCAGCCAGGCCAGTTTTATCGCCTACGACATGCTGGACCGCATTCGCGCCAATGCCGCCGCCGATTACACCGTGACACCGCCGACCTCAGGCAATCTCAACGTCGCCCGGGACCAGGATCTCTACGATTTCACCCATAACATCGTCAATTTCGGTGGTGCCACGGCGACCGGCACCATCTCCCTGAGCCAGCGGGTGTACACCATCACCATTAATTGGGACGACTCGCGGGCCGCCAACAGCGCGAACTCAAGGCGCAGTTTCGTCCTCACAAGCCGCGCCACCACCGACCCGGTGACCACGCCATGAGCCGCTCCAATCGCGGGTTCGGCCTGATCGAATTGCTGATTGCCCTGGCGTTGAGCCTCGTGGTGGTACTGGGCGTGGTGCAGGTGTTCATCGCCGCAAAAAACACCTACATCAGCCAGAATGCCGCCGCAGCCATGCAGGAGGACGCGCGCTTTGTGCTGAGCAAGATGATCCAGGAAATCCGCATGGTCGGCATGTTCGGCTGCCTGGGGACGATCACCGATGCCAGCAAAGAGGGTGATTTCGCTGCCAGCCAGATAAAACCGATCAGTTGGGACAACGCCAGTCTCAAGCTAATCCTGGTCACGGCGGATGTCGGCAGCAATGGCGGGACCCCGGCCTGGACGGTGGTTTCCGATTGTCGAAGCAGTGGGACGGCTTACTCCGACCTGCGCACACCTGCCACGGGGCAACTGGCATTTCCTATCCGGCGATTGATCTACAGCTTGAAGAACGGTCAGCTGACGTTGGGTGCCGGTAGGGAGACGCCGAAACCGCTCCAGCAAGTGCTGGTGGATAACGTCAGTGCCTTCGACGTGAGCTTCGGCCTCGCCAGCTCGGCTGCCGATTCGGCGGTGTCCAGTTACAGCAGCAACCCGTCGGACCCGGCGCGCATCCGTAGCGTACGCCTGAACCTGACACTCACGGACCCGAACCACCGGGTGAGCGACCAAACCTTCAACGTGGTTGCCGCCTTGCGCAACCGCCTGCCATGAAGGGCAGGCCGATGCGTGTGTCCCCTGGTTGCCAGCGCGGCATGGCGCTGCTGGTCAGCCTGGTGTTCCTGTTACTGCTGACGCTGATCGGCATCTCGTCGATGCAAAACGCCACGCTGCAGGAAAAAATGGCCGGTAGCCTGAGCTTGCGCAACCAGTCATTCCAGGCTGCCGAAGCGGTGTTGCGCGTAGGCGAAAGCGCGGTTCAGCTCGACACTTATTCGTTGCCGGTGTGCAGCGGCACGTTCCGGTGCGCACCGCCTGCCGAATCGACGACTCTCAAGTCGGCCGGGTTCAACTCATCCTCGGGGGTGACCTGGATCGCGTCGGGCGCCGGCTTCTATGGCGTGCAGAACATTGGCACCAGCCTGGCCGCGGTGAACGTGCCGAGTAACACCTCGGTGACCTTGTACCGGGTCACCGCCGTGGGCATTGCGGGCAGCTCACGCAGTGTGGTGGAGAGTATTTATGCGAAATATTGATAACCGCACGCAGCGGTGGAGATTGTTGAGCGGGGTCTTTTGCGCCTTGTTCCTGGCAGCTCCCGCCGGTGCCTTCACGCCCTCGGATTCACCTTTGTTGTGCGCCGCCGGCTCCGGCGGCAGTGGTGTCGCCAGCGCCACCCGCTATTTCCAGACCCGCTACGACCCCAAGGACTGGCGTGGCACGATCAAGGCCTACGGCCTCACCGCCAGTGGCGCGGTCAACACCGCGTCGGTGCTGTGGTCCACCGATAACACCATCGTGCCGGGCGCTACGGCACCGACCTATCAATCATGGAACAACCAGAGCAACAGCGTCGTGCCATTGGCCTTCGCCAATTTTTCCACGACCCAGCAAGCCGTTCTCAACCAGGGCTTGCCCGGCGATATCACGGGCAGCGATCTGGTGGAGTGGAGCAAGGGCACCAACAAGGCTGGCCTGAAGGCGCGCAGTGTGTTGCTGGGCGATATCATCAACTCACCGCTGGTCCTGGCGGCACCTTCGGATCAAACCGCATCGGACTTGTCGGGGGACACCGGCTATAGCGCTTACCTGGCGATCAAGGCGGTCAACATGAGTGCGAGTCTGGTGGTCAACGCCAACGATGGTTTCGTCAGCGTCATCAATACCGGCAACGGTGCCCGGCGCTACGCCTACATGCCCTCCAGCGTACTGCCGTCTTTGCGTTACATCGCCGATAACGCCTACATCAACGGTGTCAGCCACAAGTTTCTGGTGGATGGGCAGGTGGGCGTGTTCGATGCTCAGCTCAACAGTGCCTGGAAAACCCTCGCACTGGGCGGAACGGGGGCGGGCGGGCGAACCTTCTATGCGCTGCAGTTGTTCGACGCGTCGGCGGGCAATGTCATGAAGGCCTTGTGGGAAATCAGCGCGCCGGTCACTGCCAGTGCGGCGAACGCGTTCAATGACCTGGGTTATGCCTACGCCCGTCCGGAGGTGGCACGCTTGGCGGATGGGCGGTGGGCGGCGTTCATTGCCAACGGCTACGGCAGCAATTCAGGGGTAGCGGCGTTGTACGTGGTGGACATTCGTGACGGCAGCCTGATCAGGAAAGTCGTGATCGACAGCAGCGAAACCACTAACGGCTTGTCTTCGGTGAAACTCAAGGTGAACTCGCAGAACGTGGTGCAGGCAGCCTATGGCGGCGATCTCAAGGGACGGCTCTGGAAGTTTGACCTGAGTGGCACCACCCCGGATGCCTGGGGCCTGGCATTTGCCGGCCAGCCGTTGTTTACCACAGCCGGTGGCGCTACCCAGCCAATCACCGCGCAGCCATTGCTGGCGGACAACGCCCTGGGTGGCAAGTTGGTGTTTTTCGGCACTGGAAAACTCAACGAGGCGGCAGACAAGACCAACAAGGACCTGCAGGCGTTCTACGCGGTGTGGGACGCGAACGGGGGCTCCGGACAAATCACCACCGCCAGTCTGCAGGCTCAGGCCGTGACCGGGGTGCTTTCGGGAAGTTCGGGGCAGTTGATCACTACCAGCCAGAACGAGGTGACCTACCCGGCGAAAAAGGGCTGGTACTTGCCGCTGCTGTATAACAGCACGCTGACCGGTGAGCGGGTGCTCAACCAGGCCAGCCTGGTGCTCGGGCGGATCGTCTTCACCACGGCAAGCGTGGATACCACGCTACCTTGCGCCAGCTCTGGTAGCGGCAAACTGGTCGAACTCGATGCGTTCAGCGGTAAGATGCTCAATTACGCGGTGCTCGACAGTAACGGCGACGCAGTGATCGACAGCACCGACACGCTGTCCAGCGGCGTGGTCTTTACCGGCGGCATTCCGACTTTGAACGCCATCGTCAATGGCGCGACGCGCAAGATCGTGAACGATTCCAGTGGCGGTATCTCCACGCTGGTGGAAAAATCCGGCGGCGGCAGCCGTCGCATCATGTGGCGACAAATACAGTAAGCGAGAGTTGAGGCATGCACAGATCCAACCGCGGTTTTACCCTGATCGAAATCATGATCGTGATTGCGATCATCGGGATTGTCATGACCATCGCTATGCCGAGCTTCACCGAATACCTCAATAAGGGGCGCCGCACCGAAGTGGCCGGTCTGCTTTCCGAGCAGGCGCAGATCCTTGAGCGTTTCTATTCACAGAAAAACGTCTATAGCGGTGTCCCGGGTCTCAGCGCCGGAAATGACTACTACACCATCACGCCGACTCTGACCGACCAGACCTTCTTGCTGACGGCGGTGCGCAAGCCTGGCACCAGCATGGCCAATGACAAGTGCGGTGATTTCACCATCACCAATACGGGGACGCGCGCGATGGTCAATGCCACGGCCGGCCTGACCACCAAGGATTGCTGGGGTCGCTGAGTTTCCTTTTCGGGCGCCCTTTGCGCCTTTGTCTATTTAATGGTTGGATCAGAACATGACCAGGCAACAGCAAGTGGTGATCGTCGGTGGTGGGGTAATCGGCCTGCTGACGGCATTCAATCTCGCGTCCCAGGTGCAGAGCGTGGTGCTGCTGGACCGGTCGAGCGTTGGCCAGGAATCGTCCTGGGCGGGCGGCGGCATCGTTTCTCCGCTCTATCCATGGCGCTACAGCCCTGCGGTTACCGCGCTGGCGCATTGGTCCCAGGATTTTTATCCACAGCTGGGCGAGCGCTTGTTCGCTGCTACCGGGATCGATCCCGAGGTGCATACCACGGGCTTGTATTGGCTGGACCTGGACGATGAAGCCGAGGCGCTGGCCTGGGCCGCGAGCGAGGGCCGGCCACTGCGGGCTGTGGATATCTCGGTGGCCCACGATGCGGTGCCGGTGCTCGGTGGCGGCTTTTCCCGAGCGATCTACATGGCCAACGTCGCCAATGTGCGCAACCCACGGCTGGTTAAGTCGCTCAAGGCGGCATTGCAGGCGCTGGCGAACGTGACGATTCATGAGCAATGCGAAGTCAGCGGGTTTATTGCCCAAGACGAAAAAATAGTCGGTGTGCAGACCTCCGCCGGTGCGATTCATGGCGATCAAGTGGTTCTTACCGCTGGCGCCTGGAGCGGCGACTTGCTCAAGAGTCTGGGCCTTGAGCTGCCGGTCGAACCGGTGAAAGGACAGATGATCCTCTACAAGTGCGCGGCGGATTTCCTGCCGAGCATGGTGCTGGCCAAAGGGCGTTATGCAATACCGCGGCGCGATGGGCACATCCTGATTGGCAGCACCCTGGAGCATGAAGGCTACGATAAGACGCCTACCGAGTCGGCACTCGAGAGCCTCAAGGCTTCGGCCGTGGAATTGATCCCGGCGTTGGCCGACGCCGAGGTAGTGGGACATTGGGCAGGATTGCGGCCAGGTTCGCCGGAGGGCATTCCCTACATTGGCCGGGTGCCGGGGTTCGATGGCCTATGGCTCAATTGCGGGCACTACCGTAACGGGCTGGTACTGGCGCCGGCGTCCTGTCAGTTGTTCGCTGATGTGATGTTGGGCAGGGCGCCGATCATTGATCCGGCACCCTATGCGCCGGCCGGGCGGATCTAACCTGGAAAGATCTGGCGTCTGTTAGATGACCTTCGCGAGCAGGCTCGCTCCCACAATGGAATGCGATCAACTGTGGGAGCGAGCCTGCTCGCGAAGAGGCCCTCAATCCAACCCTAATTTCTTCAGCCTGTAGCGCATCGACCGAAACGACAAATTCAACCGCTGAGCCGCCGCCGTGCGGTTCCAGCGGGTCTCTTCCAGGGCCTGGAGAAGCAGTTGGCGCTCAACGTTTTCCAGGTACGCCTCCAGGTTATCGATCTGCGTGAGGTCCGGCACGCCCCCTTCGGCGGAGCAGTTGCCCTCGGCCAGGCGCAGGTCGCTGGCCTCGATCCGGTTGTTTTCGCATAAGGTGTGAGCGCGTTCGAGCATATTCTCCAGCTCCCGCACATTGCCCGGAAAACGGTAGCTTTTCAGGGCGTCGAGGGCATTGGGGTGGAGTTTTGCCGCGGGCTGCCCGGTGTCTGCAGCGAGGCGCTTGAGCACATGGCAGGCCAGCGGCTCGATGTCGTCACGGCGTTCGCGCAACGGTGGCACGCGTAGTTCGATCACGTTCAGGCGGTAGTACAGATCCTGGCGAAAACGTTCGCCGGCGACTTCGGCGCCAAGGTCTTTGTGGGTGGCGCACAGTATGCGCACATCAACTACCCTCTCCTGTTGCCCACCGACGCTGCGTACGGCTTTCTCCTGGATCGCCCGCAGCAGTTTGACCTGCATGGGCAGAGGCAGGTCTGCCACTTCGTCGAGAAACAGGGTGCCGCCGTGGGCCGCCTGGAACAATCCGGGCTTGTCCTCGATGGCGCCGCTGAAGCTGCCTTTCCGATGGCCGAAAAACTCGCTTTCCATCAGCTCCGTCGGAATCGCGCCGCAATTGACCGGGACAAAGGGCTGGTTGGCCCGTGGTCCTCGCTCATGAATCAGGCGGGCGACCAGTTCCTTGCCACTGCCGGACTCGCCACTGATGTACACCGGAGCCTGGCTGCGGGCCAGCTTGTCGATCTGCTGGCGCAGATTGCGCATGGGCGGCGAGTCGCCTAGCAAGCGGCGATCGATGGCGGTCCCAGGGGCGGGTAACAGCAAGGCACTGGTGACCAGTTTCCGCAAGCGGGTCAGGTCCACCGGCTTGGTCAGGAAGTCGAAAGCCCCGGCCTTCAGCGCATTGATCGCCGTATCGAGGTTGCCATAGGCGGTGATCATGGCCACCGGAATCTGTGGATAGCGTTGCTGGATGTGTTGCACCAGCTCAAGACCGCTGCCATCCGGCAGGCGCATGTCGGTCAGGCACAGGTCGAACGTCTCGCGCTGGAGCAGGGCCAAGGCCTCGCCAACGTTACGGGCACTGTAAGTGTCGAGTTTCATCCGTCCCAGGGTGATTTCCAGGAGTTCGCGGATGTCCGGTTCGTCGTCGACGACCAGAACTTTTTTCCGTGGGCTCATGTTCAACCTTGTTTGCGTCCGTGAGCAAAGGTGATGCGAAAGCAGCCGCCTTGGCGTGGTTTGAAGTCCAGGCGAGCCTGGTTGCTCTCGCACAGCTCACGTGACAGGTATAGCCCCAGGCCAGTGCCCTGTTGGCTGGTGGTGAAGAAGGGCTCAAACAGTTGTGCTTGATGATCCAGGGCCACTCCGGGGCCGTCGTCGAGGATTTCGAGGACCGGAAGCTGGCTTTCGGGATCGGTGAACAATTCAAGCCAGACCTGCGCCGGGTCGTGGTCCAGGGCGCTATGGCGCCAGGCATTGCCTATCAGGTTGTCGAGAATCTGCTCCAGCTGGTTCGGGTCCATCAAGGTCTCGAAGTCACCGGGCGCAATACGCAGATGGATTTTCTGGTGCTCGCTCGCCTGGTCGCGGGTTGCCGCCACGAACTGTTCCAGCCAAGGCCTCAGGTCGAGTCGTTGGGTCGCGGTTTGCTGGTGGCGGGACAATTGCAGGACGTTTTCGATAACCCGATTCATGCGCTGAGAGTGGTCTTGAATAATCTGCGTCAGACGCCGGTCCGCGGCATTCAGTTCCTCCGATTCTCGCAATAGCTGCGCGGCGTGACTGATGGCGCCCAACGGATTGCGGATTTCATGGGCAATACCGGCGGTCAGGCGACCCAGGGCGGCGAGCTTCAGTTGGTGAGCCTGCTGGGTGATCTGTGCGAGGTCTTCGAGAAAGACCAGGGTCTGGCGGTGTGGGCTGGAGGACAGGGCGATGAAGCTTGGCTGTAGTTCAAGGCCGCTACGGGCGATTTTCAGGCTTTGCGGGCGCAGCGTCGGATTGTAGATCCACAGTTGCAGGCGCTCGACCAGAGCAGGTGCATGTTCGTCAATTCGTTGGCCTTCGAGGCGCTCGCAGCCCAGCAGGGTCAAGGCGCCATGATTGGCCAGTTGCACGCGCCATTGGTCATCAAGCACCAGGATGCCAGTACGCATGCGTTGCAGGATCAGTGCATTGAGGGCTTCCAGGCCAACCACTTCGCTGGCCTTCTGTTGCACCAGGGTTTCGCTGACTTCCAGTCGTCGGATCAGGCCCTGTACCAGCAGCGCCGCGGCAAAACACAGCACGCCAAGCGTGCCGACCTGCAAATAATCGTTGGGATTGGCACGATGGCTGACATTCAGCAGGAAGCTCGAACCCAGGATGCCAAGTGTGCTGATGGCGGCAATGAGCAAGCCGATGCGTTTTCGCAACAAGGTATTGCTGATGGCCACCGAGACGATCAGCAAGTTGCCAATAGCGCTGGCCACTCCGCCAGCGGCGTAGAACAACCCGCAAAGCAGCAGGACGTCGACCAGAGCCAGGCTGAGCAGTTGCGTCGGGCGTCGGGTGCTCTGGAAGAAGACTGCCAGCAGGATATTCAGCACCAGGTACAACCAGCTGCCACTGCGCAGCAGGTCGTCATTGGCGGCCGTAAGCAAGCGGTTGTCCAGGTTGCTGGAAATCAGCAATACCAAGGTGATGCCGATGCTTAAACGGTAGAGGTGATAGAGACGCAGCAGTCGCTGGGCCTGTTTTTCGCCGGGACTGGACGTCTCAGCGATCACTAGGACCGGGGCCTTGCTCCAGGTGAGCCTGGCTGCAATACCACTGTTGTTGAAGGCGCAGTGCACGATCGCGGGGCAGGTGCACGCCGCAATGGGCGCAGCGGACCATGGGGGCTGCTTCCAGCTCGGCGGAGGACTTGGGTGCAGACGCCTGGCCCTTGTACTTGCGCCAGAACCACACAGCGGCGGCAATCACGGCGATCCAGAATAATAAACGAAGCATGGTGAGCTGCTATATGACGGATGAACCGCCAGTTTAGCCAAGGACATGGCAGGCGCACAGCGTATTCGCGCTGGATAAAAACGGCGCAATAAAAAAGGGAGACTCGAGAGTCTCCCTTCCTGCACCGTCGGTCGTATCAGTCGAACACGCCGAAGGTCATGTAGCTGAACCACGAGCGGTCTTCGTTGTTGCCCTCTGCCTCGTGGTCCTCTTCCTCGATCACATCGCCGCTGCTGTCTTTAGGCTTGAGCTCGTTGGGAATCGCGTCCTTGGCGTCCTGGAACTGCTTCTGCACGTCCTGGTTGGCGCGGGTTTCTCCCGGTGGCAGCGGTGGACGGGATTCGATCAGGCCCAGGGTAGCCTTGCTCAGCCACGAACGGTTGTCGGCTTCGGCAACCGATGGCACGAACTGACCGTCCACCAGGCTTGGGTGGTTCGGGTAGTTGAGCTTCAGGGTTTCGAGGCTGGTGGCCGCCAGGTCGTCCAGGTGCAGGCGCTGGTAGGCCTCGGTCATCACTGCCAGGCCGTCACCGACTGCAGGGGTTTCCTGAAAGTTTTCCACCACGTAGCGGCCACGGTTCGCGGCAGCCACATAGGCCTGGCGGGTCAGATAGTAGTCGGCCACGTGGATTTCGTAGGCTGCCAGCAGGTTGCGCAGGTAGATCATGCGCTGCTTGGCATCCGGCGCGTAACGGCTGTTGGGGAAGCGGCTGGTCAGCTGGGCGAACTCGTTGTAGGAGTCGCGGGCGGCACCCGGGTCACGCTTGGTCATGTCCAGCGGCAGGAAACGCGACAGCAGGCCAACGTCCTGGTCAAAAGAAGTCAGGCCCTTGAGGTAGTAGGCGTAATCGACATTCGGATGCTGTGGGTGCAGGCGAATGAAGCGCTCGGCAGCTGCCTTGGCGGCTTCCGGTTCGGCGTTCTTGTAGTTGGCGTAGATCAGTTCCAGCTGAGCCTGGTCGGCATAGCGGCCGAACGGATAGCGCGATTCCAGAGCCTTCAGCTTGGCAGTGGCGCTGGTGTAGCTATTATTGTCCAGATCGGCTTGAGCCTGTTGGTACAACTCGACTTCGCTCAGGTTTTCGTCTACGACTTCCTTCGAAGAGCAAGCAGCGGTCAATGCGAGGATGGCGATCAGCAGCAGGTGTTTCACTTGCATGGCGGCTTGCGTCCCTATGACGGCCGCTGTCTTGGGCGAGGCCGTCCTGTTATGATGAGCGCCCCGTTGAATAGCCTCGGGGCAAAAGACGCCGTATTTAACCACAAGCGCGCAGCCGAAACCAAAGGCTGTGCCGACGCCCAGTCCGAGCATGTCCGATAAAATTGAACTTCGCGCAGAGGTGCCGTCCGAATTGGGCGGCCAACGCCTCGATCAAGTCGCCGCACAACTATTCGCTGAGCACTCGCGCTCGCGCCTTTCCGCCTGGATCAAAGACGGCCGCCTGACTGTGGATGGGGCGGTTATCCGCCCGCGAGACATCGTTCACGGTGGCGCCATTCTTGAACTCACCGCCGAGCAGGAAGCTCAGGGCGAATGGATCGCTCAAGACATCGAGCTGGACATCGTCTACGAAGACGACGACATCCTGGTGATCAACAAGCCCGCGGGCCTGGTGGTTCACCCGGCTGCTGGCCACGCTGATGGCACCTTGCTCAACGCCTTGCTGCATCACGTGCCGGACATCATCAATGTGCCCCGCGCCGGGATCGTGCATCGCCTGGACAAGGACACCACCGGCCTGATGGTGGTGGCCAAGACCATCCAGGCGCAGACGCAGCTGGTGACACAGTTGCAGAGTCGCAGCGTCAGCCGGATCTACGAGTGCATCGTGATCGGCGTGGTGACGGCGGGTGGCAAGATCAACGCGCCCATTGGTCGCCATGGCCAGCAACGCCAGCGCATGGCCGTGATGGAAGGTGGCAAGCAGGCCGTCAGCCATTACCGCGTGCTCGAGCGTTTCCGCTCCCACACCCACGTGCGGGTGAAGCTGGAGACCGGTCGTACGCACCAGATTCGCGTGCACATGGCGCACATCAACTTCCCGTTGGTCGGAGACCCTGCCTATGGCGGTCGTTTCCGGATTCCGCCGGCAGCCAACCCGACCATGGTTGAATCGTTGAAGAACTTCCCGCGTCAGGCACTGCATGCACGGTTCCTGGAGCTGGACCATCCGACGACCGGTGTCCGTATGAGCTGGGAATCGCCGCTGCCGGAAGACTTTGTCTGGTTGCTGACCCTGCTCAAGCAAGATCGCGAGGCGTTTGTCGGATGAGTGACTGGCTGATTCCTGACTGGCCCGCGCCGGCCGGGGTCAAAGCCTGTGTGACCACCCGTGCGGGCGGCGTCAGCCTGGCGCCGTTCGACAGCCTCAATCTTGGCGATCATGTCGACGACAGCCCCGAAGCTGTCGCCGAAAATCGCCGTCGCCTTACTGATCACTTCTCCATTCAACCGGCCTGGTTGCAGCAGGTTCACGGCATCGTCGTGGCCCATGCGGACCCGAGCCGGGTGATGACTGCTGACGCCAGTTGGACTTCAACGCCGGGCATTGCCTGTGCGGCGATGACTGCCGACTGCCTGCCTGCGCTTTTTTGCGACCGTGCCGGTACCCGCGTTGCCGCAGCCCATGCCGGTTGGCGCGGGCTGGCGGCCGGTGTGCTGGAAGCCACGCTCGACAGTCTGGCTGTTGCGCCTGCCGAGGTCCTGGTCTGGCTCGGCCCAGCCATTGGCCCGCAAGCGTTTGAAGTCGGCCCGGAAGTGCGCGAAACCTTCGTCGGGCAATTGCCCGAAGCCGCCCAGGCATTTGTGCCAAGCCAAAACCCCGGCAAGTTCATGGCCGACATCTATATGCTGGCGCGTTTGCGTCTGGCGGCTCGTGGTGTAACCGCTGTTTACGGCGGCGGTTTCTGTACCGTGACCGATCCGCGCTTCTTTTCTTATCGCCGTGCGTCGCGCACCGGCCGCTTTGCCTCCCTGATCTGGCTTCAAGTGCCCTGTCTCACAAATACTGTTCCTTTTTGACGGCGTCTGTTGCCGTCATGCTGCGTTGCCGCTCCTCGCCATAGCGGGCTATGACTCGTCGCGGCGCCTTGCCTGACAGCAACAGCCACTCGTCAAAAGAGGAACGTATTTGCGAGGCAGGGCACCAGGCTAGACTTCTCTGACCTGCATCAACATCACGACGCTTGAAACTCCCAGAATCGACCGCATCTATTGTGGTATCTGGCAGGTTTCTTCATTCAGGATGTTTTATAGGTCCGACCTGCTCAAAAGGAAGGTGACCCATGCGTATAGACCGTTTAACCAGCAAATTGCAGTTAGCCTTGTCCGACGCCCAATCCCTGGCTGTCGGTCTCGATCATCCGGCCATTGAACCGGCGCATTTGATGCAAGCCCTGCTCGAACAACAGGGTGGCTCGATCAAGCCCCTGCTGATGCAGGTGGGCTTCGATGTCAACAGCTTGCGTAAAGAGCTGACCAAAGAGCTCGACCAGCTGCCGAAAATCCAGAATCCCACCGGCGACGTGAACATGTCGCAGGATCTGGCGCGCCTGCTCAATCAAGCCGATCGCCTGGCCCAGCAGAAGGGCGACCAGTTCATTTCCAGTGAGCTGGTGCTGCTCGCCGCCATGGACGAGAACAGCAAGCTCGGCAAGCTTTTGCTCGGCCAGGGCGTGAGCAAGAAAGCCCTGGAAAATGCGATCAACAACCTGCGTGGTGGCGAGGCGGTCAATGACCCCAACCACGAGGAAGCGCGTCAGGCACTGGACAAGTACACCATCGACCTGACCAAGCGTGCCGAGGAGGGCAAGCTTGATCCGGTGATCGGCCGTGACGATGAAATTCGCCGCACGATCCAGGTCCTGCAACGTCGCACCAAGAACAACCCGGTGCTGATCGGTGAGCCAGGCGTCGGTAAAACCGCCATCGCCGAAGGCCTGGCCCAGCGCATCATCAACGGTGAGGTGCCTGATGGCCTCAGGGGCAAGCGCCTGCTGTCCCTGGACATGGGGGCGCTGATCGCCGGTGCCAAATACCGTGGCGAGTTCGAAGAGCGCCTGAAGGCGTTGCTCAACGAGCTGTCGAAGCAGGAAGGGCAGATCATTCTGTTCATCGACGAGCTGCACACCATGGTCGGTGCCGGTAAAGGCGAGGGCTCGATGGATGCAGGCAATATGCTCAAGCCGGCCCTGGCACGCGGTGAGTTGCACTGCGTCGGTGCGACCACGCTCAACGAGTACCGCCAATACATCGAGAAGGACGCCGCCCTGGAGCGACGCTTCCAGAAAGTGCTGGTGGACGAGCCGAGCGAAGAAGACACCATCGCCATCCTGCGTGGCCTGAAGGAGCGCTACGAGGTCCACCACAAGGTGGCGATCACCGACGGCGCGATCATTGCGGCGGCCAAGCTCAGCCATCGCTACATCACTGACCGGCAATTGCCGGACAAGGCCATCGACCTGATCGACGAGGCCGCCAGCCGCATCCGCATGGAGATCGACTCCAAGCCGGAGGTGCTGGACCGCCTGGAGCGCCGTTTGATTCAGCTGAAGGTGGAATCCCAGGCGCTGAAGAAAGAAAGCGACGATGCGGCGAAAAAACGCCTGGAAAAACTCCAGGAAGAAATTGCCCGTCACGAGCGTGAGTACTCGGATCTCGAAGAAATCTGGAACTCGGAAAAAGCTGAGGTGCAGGGTTCGGCGCAGATCCAGCAGAAGATCGAACAGTCACGTCAGGAGCTGGAAGCAGCCCGCCGCAAAGGCGACCTGAACCGCATGGCCGAATTGCAGTATGGGGTGATCCCGGACCTGGAACGCAGCCTGCAAATGGTCGACCAGCATGGAAAACCCGAGAACCAGCTGCTGCGCAGCAAGGTGACCGAAGAGGAAATTGCTGAAGTCGTGTCGAAATGGACCGGCATTCCCGTGTCGAAAATGCTCGAGGGCGAGCGCGAAAAACTGATGAAGATGGAAAGCCTGTTGCACCAACGTGTGATCGGCCAGGATGAAGCGGTGGTGGCGGTTTCCAACGCGGTTCGGCGTTCCCGTGCCGGGTTGTCCGACCCTAATCGCCCGAGCGGCTCTTTCATGTTCCTCGGCCCGACCGGTGTCGGTAAAACCGAGCTGTGCAAGGCGCTGGCCGAATTCCTCTTTGATACCGAAGAGGCGATGGTGCGGATCGACATGTCCGAGTTCATGGAGAAACATTCCGTGGCTCGCCTGATCGGTGCGCCACCGGGCTACGTCGGTTATGAAGAGGGCGGTTACCTGACCGAGGCGGTGCGCCGCAAGCCTTACTCGGTGATCCTCATGGATGAAGTCGAGAAGGCGCACCCGGACGTGTTCAACATCTTGCTCCAGGTGCTGGATGATGGTCGCCTGACCGACAGCCATGGCCGTACGGTGGACTTCAAGAACACCGTGATCGTCATGACCTCCAACCTGGGGTCGGTGCAGATCCAGGAGCTGGTGGGTGATCGCGAGGCCCAGCGTGCGGCGGTGATGGACGCGATTTCCACCCACTTCCGGCCGGAGTTCATCAACCGGGTCGACGAAGTGGTGATCTTCGAGCCTTTGGCGCGGGATCAGATCGCTGGCATTACCGAGATCCAGCTGGGTCGCCTGCGCAGTCGCCTGACCGAGCGGGAGCTGAAGCTGGAGTTGAGCCCAGAAGCCATGGACAAGCTGATCGCGGTGGGCTACGACCCGGTATACGGCGCACGGCCGCTCAAGCGAGCGATCCAGCGCTGGATCGAGAACCCGCTGGCGCAGTTGATCCTTTCCGGTCGATTCATGCCGGGAGACACGGCCCATGGCGTGGTGGAGAACGACGAAATCGTCTTCGTCTGATCCAGATCGGCGGCAAAATTGAAGAGGCCTCGCATTGCGAGGCCTTTTTTTCATCTAGGCTGTTGAACTCTAAGGAAAAGGCTTGTAAAGTGCGCCCCGCAGTAAGTCACCCGCCAGGGTTTCTGCTCCCCAAGCAGGAATCGAAAATAAGTTGCAAATCATTAACTTGAAAGCAATTTAGGGGGTTGACAGAGGTTGTAGAGATTGTAGAATAGCGCGCCTCAGACACACGAACGCAGCGATGCAAACGGGTTGAAGAGAACGCAGTAAAGCTTCACAGTTGTAAATTGAAATGTGTAGTTCCGTGATAGCTCAGTCGGTAGAGCAAATGACTGTTAATCATTGGGTCCCAGGTTCGAGTCCTGGTCACGGAGCCAATTTCAAACCGGGGTATAGCGCAGTCCGGTAGCGCGCCTGCTTTGGGAGCAGGATGTCAGGAGTTCGAATCCCCTTACCCCGACCATTTTTGGGTCGTTAGCTCAGTTGGTAGAGCAGTTGGCTTTTAACCAATTGGTCGTAGGTTCGAATCCCACACGACCCACCATTTTTGAAACCAGTTAACGCTGGAATCGAATCTTAAGATCAGACGCCAAAAGCTCTGTTCGCAGAAGGCGCCTTTCAAAGGTGCCTTTTTTTTACCGGGGTATAGCGCAGTCCGGTAGCGCGCCTGCTTTGGGAGCAGGATGTCAGGAGTTCGAATCCCCTTACCCCGACCATATTAAAAATCCTCGTATCGAAAGATACGGGGATTTTTTTTGCCTGCTAATTGCTTGCCGCGGATCAACTGTAGGAGCAGCCGGTCGACGCTCGAATGCTCGCGAAGATCGTTAACGAAAACGCAGCGTTTCTGGTTTAACGCGGCGCTCTCAGGTTCTTCGCGAGCATGCTCGCTCCTACAGAAAGCAGCTTGATCAGTGCAATTTCAGGCGCGGCTCTGTCCCGCGTCCAATCTTGCTGCCCAGCATCAGCATCGCCGTGCGAAATGGCCCGTATAGCGCCATCTGGTGCATGCGGTACAGCGACACGTAGAACATCCGCGCCATCCAACCTTCCAGCATGACGCTACCCGTCAGGTTACCCATCAAGTTACCCACAGCCGAAAAACGCGACAGCGAGATCAGCGATCCGTAATCGGTGTCCTTGTAAGAAGGCAGAGGCTTGCCTTCGATCCGCAGTTTCAGTGACTTGGCGAGCAACGACGCCTGTTGATGCGCCGCCTGGGCGCGTGGCGGCACATTGCGATCAGTGCCCGGTTGCGGGCAGGCCGCGCAGTCACCGAAGGCGAAGATGTTCTCGTCACGAGTGGTTTGCAGGGTCGGCAGCACTTGCAGTTGATTGATGCGGTTGGTTTCGAGGCCATCGATGTCCTTGAGGAACCCTGGCGCACGAATCCCGGCGGCCCAGACTTTCAAGCTGGCGTTGATCACTTTGCCATCTACGGTGATCAGGCTGTCGGCCGTCACCTCGCTGACGGCGGCGTTGGTCATGACATTGACCCCGAGTTTTTCCAGGGTTTTATGCACCGGGCCGCCAATTCGTTCCGGCAGGGCCGGTAGCACGCGAGGCCCGGCTTCGATCAGGGTGATGTGCATGTTTTCCGGTTTGATCCGATCCAGGCCATAAGCCGCCAGTTCATGGGCTGCGTTATGCAGTTCGGCGGCCAGTTCGACCCCGGTGGCACCGGCACCGACAATGGCGACACTGATCTGCTCGACCTTGTCGGTCTGCCCCGCATGGGCGCGCAGGTAGTGGTTGAGCAACTGCTGATGGAAGCGCTCGGCCTGTTTGCGGGTATCCAGGAACAGACAGTGCTGCGCTGCACCCTGGGTGCCGAAATCGTTGGTGGTGCTGCCGACGGAAATCACCAACGAGTCGTAAGGCACTTCCCGGGCAGGCACCAGTTCCAGGCCGGCGTCATCATAAGTGGCGGCCAACTGGATTTTTTTATTGGCGCGATCAAGCCCGCTCATGCGCCCCAGTTGGAATTGGAAGTGGTTCCATTTTGCCTGGGCTACATAGTTGAGTTCGTCTTCGGACGAGTTCAACGACCCGGCCGCGACCTCGTGCAACAGCGGTTTCCAGATGTGGGTCAGGTTCGCGTCGACCAGCATCACGCTGGCCGTGCCGCGTTTGCCCAGAGTCTTACCCAGACGGGTAGCCAACTCCAGACCGCCGGCGCCGCCGCCAACGATGACAATACGATGAGTCATGGGGATATCTCGCAAGGCTAAAAGAAATCGGTGCAATTACCCGAGCGAGCGCCAAGCAGCTCATAGCGTCAGGTAACTGATAAGTCGGCTCAACAGGCCCAGGCCAATGGTCACTGCCAATACCAGCACAAGGAGCATCCACGGCCGGAAAGGCCGGCGCTCGACTTGGTGTTGGGACAGTTGCAGATACGCTTCGACATGCTTTTGGTCTTCGGGGTTCAGGCGGCTGGTCATAAAAGGCCTCGTCAGGTAGACGTTGCTGAAGGTGAAGAAGCTACAGGCAGACTCAACGAACGTTGAACGGAGCATAGCCGCTGTCAGTTAGGGGCTCGACGCTCACCCTGTCGTCCAGGCGAATGATGCCACTTTGTAGCACTCGGGCGGTGATTCCGCCATGCCCGCGCACGGCCTGAAAGGTCCCCGGGCCCAGGTTGTTCTGCAGGCGTGCGCAGGGCTGGCACCAGCCAGTGGTTTCGAAAATCGCCTGGCCGATGCGGAAACGCCGGCCCTTGAGGCTGAACAAGTTGATGCCACTGATAACGAGGTTGCGCCGCAAATCTTCAGGCTTGACCGGTTGATCGTCCGGGCGGCCCATCAGCGAACTGATCACTGCCAGATGCTCCCACTGAATCAGCGTCACCTGCCGCGCATTGCGCACGCCGGGGCGGTCGCGATCGCCCGTCAAGGCGGCCTCCAGTCGCGCTTCNNAGCCGGCCTCCAGTCGCGCTTCCACGGCCTCCAGTTCGATCATTGGCACGTGACGTTCCGGGCGCACGCCAATCCAGCGTACGCGGCCGATCTGCGGTACTTCGGCAATCAGTTCCTGCAATGGGCTCACAGGCTGATCCCGACGTCGAACACGATGCTGCGTCCCAGGTTGCTGCGCAGGAAATCCGGCGCATCGGGATGAGCGAACAGCACGCGGGCGAAGGTCGGGCCCACCAGTGACAGCGAGCGCCAGCCCTGGCGCAGGTATTCGGTGGGCGGTGGGAAATGACTGTTGAGGTCCAGCACTTCACGCTTGAGGCTGGCGAAGGCAATGATGTCAAGCTCGCCCAGGTCCATGCCGCGCTCTTTGTAGTTGTGTGCTTTTTTGCGCAAGGTCGGCGCCAGCCGCAACAAGAACTCGTTGGCCGGTATGCGGCGGGGCTTGGCTTCGCGCCGTACCAGCTGGCTCAGGGAGAACGCACTGCGCCGCCTCTGCAATTCGTCGCGCCATTCATCATTGAGGCGTCGGCCCTCGTCGAGCACGAAGAACACCTCGAAATTGGCGTCGCGAAACAACACGTCCGGCGGTTCTCCCGCCGGAGCAAATTCGTCGGCCCGGTAGGGAATGTTCAAGCCTTGCAGCAGGCGTTGGCAGACCCAACGCTCGCGCTCCCATTTGCGGGCATTGGACAGGAACGCGTTGGCTTGCTCGGCCGCAATGGTCAGCAGGCGTAAGTAATCTGAATCATCCATACGCCCAAGCTTAGCGCTCAAATGCGATTGTAAAGAAGACAGTTTATCGGAGAGGGGCAATTGCGCGCGCCTCCCAGCCCGGTTCAGGGCGCTGCACAAAACGGATAGTGGTCTGCGCGATGCGGATATTGACCCGAGCCTGTTGACTCTACCCTCGGCTGTACGGACGTGAGCCGTGCTTCCGCTGCTCCTGAAAAAAACAACAACAAGAGATGAATGCCATGCGCAAGATCGACGTACATGAGGTTATCGACAATGCTCGGTTCAACCGCTTCCACTGGATGGTGCTGTTCTGGTGTGCCCTGATCATCATTTTCGACGGTTACGATCTGGTGATCTACGGCGTGGTCTTGCCGATGCTGATGAAAGAGTGGGGGCTCAGCCCTCTGCAAGCGGGGGCGTTGGGCAGCTATGCACTGTTCGGCATGATGTTCGGTGCGCTGTTCTTCGGTCCGCTGTCGGACAGGATCGGCCGCAAGAAAGCCATCACGATCTGCGTGATGCTCTTCAGTGGTTTCACCGTGCTCAACGGGTTCGCCCGAAACCCCACTGAGTTTGGTCTTTGCCGCTTCATTGCCGGACTGGGCATTGGTGGCGTTATGCCCAATGTCGTGGCGTTGATGAACGAATACGCGCCGAAAAAAATCCGTAGCACCCTGGTAGCGATCATGTTCAGCGGCTACTCGGTGGGCGGCATGCTGTCCGCCGGCCTGGGTATAGTGCTGATCCCGAGTTTCGGTTGGCAGTCGGTGTTCTATGTGGCGGTCCTGCCGTTGCTGCTGTTGCCGCTGATCATGTATTTCCTGCCCGAGTCAGTGGGGTTCATGCTGCGCCAGGGGCGCAATGACGAAGCTCGCAACATTCTCCAGCGGATCGACCCGGCCTACGTCGCAGAGGCCGATGACCAGTTGCACATGAGTGAAGTGAAGGGCACCGGGACCCCGGTGTTGCAGTTGTTCCGCGAGGGCCGTGCACTGCGTACGTTGATGTTGTGGCTGGCGTTTTTCTGCTGCCTGCTGATGGTCTACGCCTTGAGCTCCTGGCTGCCGAAACTGATGGCCAACGCCGGTTACAGCCTGGGCTCGAGCCTGTCGTTCCTGCTGGTGCTGAATTTCGGCGCGATCTTCGGCGCAGTTGGCGGCGGTGTGCTGGGTGACAAGCTCAATCTGCCGCGTGTGCTATCGGTGTTCTTTGCCATGGCGGCGGTGTCGATCACCCTGTTGGGCTTCAATAGTCCGATGCCGGTGTTGTACTTGCTGATCGCTGTCGCGGGTGCCACCACCATCGGCTCGCAGATTCTGCTTTACGCCTGCGCTGCCCAGTTCTACTCAATGAACATTCGGTCCACCGGTCTTGGCTGGGCTTCGGGCATCGGGCGCAATGGTGCGATCGTCGGACCACTGCTGGGTGGCGCTTTGCTCGGGATCAGCCTGCCGCTACAACTGAACTTCATGGCGTTTGCTTTGCCTGGTGCGATTGCCGCCATTGCCATGACGGTGTTCGCCATCAGCAGTCGGCGCAGTGCCCGACAATCCCTGTTGGATGATCAGCAGGGCTCGTCTGGCGGAGCTGTCGGCGAGGCTTCATGAAAACCTTGCTGCGGGATTTTTCCCTGTCTGCGGCCGTCGCCGGGTTCATCGCCACCGTGATTTCCTACGCCGGCCCCCTGGTGATTATTTTCCAGGCCGCCGAGGCAGCGCACCTGTCGCGCGAAGTGCTGTCGTCGTGGGTCTGGGCGATTTCCATCGGCAGCGCCGTGCTTGGCATCGGTCTGAGTTTGCGTTACCGCGTGCCGGTGATCATCGCGTGGTCGGCACCCGGTTCGGCGTTGCTCGTGGCGCTGTTGCCAGGGATCTCCTTGCCGGAAGCGGTGGGCGCCTATCTGGTCAGCAGCCTGATCATTTTCCTGGTCGGGGTGTCGGGGGCGTTCGACCGGATCATCGGCAAGCTGCCGGCAGCGGTGGCGGCAGCGATGCTGGCGGGGATTCTGTTCAGCTTCGGCACCGGGTTGTTTGTCTCGTTGCAGGGTAAGCCGTTGCTGGTGCTGGCGATGTTTGCCACGTACCTGATCTGCAAACGACTGATGCCGCGTTATGCGGTGCTGATGGTCCTGCTGGTGGGCTGCTCGATGGCATTGCTCGCCGGAGATCTGCATGGCGAGGCGTTGGTCGTCGGTATGGCCACGCCGGTGTGGATCACTCCGGCGTTCAGCCTCAGCGCGACGCTGAACATCGCCTTGCCGCTGGTGATGGTGGCGCTGACTGGCCAGTTCGTTCCTGGCATGGCGGTGCTGCGCGCCAGTGGTTACGCCACGCCATCGGGCCCGATCATCGCCAGCAGCGCATTGGGCACGGCCCTGCTGGCACCGTTCGGTTGCCACGGGCTGAACCTGGCAGCGATTACCGCGGCTATTTGCACTGGCCGCGAAGCCAACGAAGACCCTGGCAAGCGTTACGTGGCCGGGGTGATGGGTGGCCTGTGTTACCTGGTGCTGGGGATCTTCGGCGCCACCCTGGTCTCACTGTTTTCGGCATTCCCCAAGGAACTGATCGCGGCCCTCGCCGGATTGGCGCTGTTCGCTGCGATTGCTGGAGCGCTAGCGGGCGCGATGGCGGTGCCAACCGATCGCGAAGCCGCGCTGGTGACCTTTCTCACCACAGCCTCGGGTATGTCGCTGTTTGGGTTGTCCGCGGCTTTTTGGGGACTGATTTTCGGCATGGCCACCCACTTGATATTGAACGCCCGCCGCTCCGTCTCGCGCAGTGAGTCCACTGCAGAAGCACTTCAACCTGTCGATCAATAAAAATAAGAGAAAAAACGATGAAACAGATTCTCCCAACAACCGGTTCAGTGTTGTCCATGGCTGTCGTCTCGAGTTTCTCCACCGGCACGATGGCCGCCGAGAGTGGTTTTATCGAAGACACCACGGCCACCTTGCAAGCGCGCAATTACTACTTCAGTCGGGACTATTCCGACATCGTCGGGGCCAATCAACAATCGAAGGCCGAGGAATGGGCGCAGGGATTCATTCTCAACGTCAAATCCGGTTATACCCAGGGCACCGTCGGCTTCGGCGTGGATGTCATCGGCCTGCTCGGCCTCAAGCTCGACAGCAGCCCGGACCGGGTCAATACCGGTTTGCTGCCGGTGCAGGATGACGGGCGTGCGGCGAACGATTACAGCCGCCTGGAGGGCGCCTTGAAGGTGCGCTACTCCAAAACCGAACTGAAGGCGGGTGAATTGCAACCCAACCTGCCGGTGCTGGTGTTCAGTGATATCCGGCTGCTACCGCCCAGCTATCAGGGGGCAAGTATCAGCTCCAATGAGATCAATGGCCTGACATTGCAGGCCGGCCATTTGATTTCGACCAGCCTGCGCAACGAAGCCGGTGACGAAAAGATGCAAGCCATGCTCGGCCATGTGCCGCAGCGTCAAGTCAGCAGTGACGGTTTCAACTTTGCCGGGGCCGATTACGCCTTCAACGATAAACGCAGCTCGGTCAGCGCCTGGTACGGGCAGCTGGAAGATATCTACAACCAGCGCTTCCTGGGGCTCAAGCACAGCCAGCCGACGGGCGACTGGATATTGGGGGCGAACCTCGGTTACTTCGATTCGCGCGAGGACGGCAAGAAATTGCTGGGCAACATCGACAATCAGGCATTCTTTTCGCTGCTGTCGGCCAAGCGTGGCGGTCACACTTTTTATGTCGGCTATCAGGGCATGTTCGGAGACAGTGCCTTCCCGCGGGTATTTGCCAACATTTCGCCCTTGGGCAACGAAGTACCGACCTACGAGTTTGCCTCCACCGACGAGCGCTCCTGGCAGGCGCGTTATGACTATGACTTTGCGGCCCTGGGAGTACCGGGGTTGACCAGCACCCTGCGCTACATCAGCGGCAACAATGTCGATACCGGCAAGGGCTATGAGGGAAAGGATCGTGAGCGTGACCTGGACATCGGCTATGTGCTGCAGAGCGGCAGCCTCAAGGGCCTCGGTATCCGTGTGCGCAATGCAATGGCGCGTTCCAACTACCGCAGTGATATCGATGAAAACCGCTTGATCCTGAGTTACACCTGGACGCTGCTCTAATTGCCATGGCGGATCACAGGCTGCTGGTGCAATCACCGATGACGTTGTACGTCACGCGGCGGGTCTGGCCCTGATGATCGACATAGACCATGGTCGCTGGTACAACCCCGCACGCGGTCGCGGTGTCTGACACCGAAACCACCTTGGCGATATCCAGCGGCTGCGCCGGGTTGTACAGGACAGCGAGGGGCTCGTTTTCAGCGGCCATGGCCGAGGTGGCGACGAGGGTCAGAATCAGGCTGATCAAGGTTTTCATTATGGCGAGCTCCATGTGGATTCGATGGGTAAAGTCTAGTCTTTGCCACCGCTGGATAAAGAGGCGAACGCCTGATACAGCCTTACATGAAACGTAACAGTCACCCAGCCTGGAGGGCTCATGGATTTGCTTAACAACTTGCGCGTGTTCGTCCGTGTCGTCGACTGCGCAAGTTTCACCGCCGCCGCCGATGCGTTGGAGTTGTCCACCGCGCAAGTCTCGCGCCTGGTCGCGGACTTGGAGCAGCACGTGCAAGCCCGCCTGCTGCAGCGCACCACACGGCGCTTGAGCCTGACCGAGGCCGGCGAGCGATTCCTGCTGCGCAGTCGTCTGATACTTGAGGAAATGGAGGAGGCGACCGCAGAGGCTCGCGGTGCGCATCTCAAGCCAAGCGGTCGGTTGCGGGTGCATAGCATGAACGGCCTGGGGGTGCTGATCACGCCGCTGATTGCTCGCTACAGCGAGCTTTATCCCGATGTGGTGTTCGAGCTGACCCTGTCGCAGCGCAATCCCGATCCGTTGGAGGAAGGGCACGACGTGGTGATTTCGACTGCCCACAAACTGGCCGATTCGCAATTGGTCGCCCAGGCCGTCGGGCAGTTCTACAGCGTGCCCTGTGCTTCCCCGCAATACCTGCAACGCCGGGGTGTGCCGGACCATCCGCGGGTGCTGGACGATCATCAGTGCTTGCGCATGCTCGACCCGTTGTACAGCGATCAGTGGGTGTTTCAGGACGAGGAGGGCGAGCATGCGGTCAGCCCGTCCAGGACTTTTCAGTGCAATGTTGCCGAGTCGATGGTCAAGGCTTTGGAAGCCGGCATGGGCATCAGCCTGATTCCGTTCTACACCGCCACGCGGCCCTTGAGCGATGGCACCTTGTTGCGTTTGCTACCGGACTATCGGCCGCGTCAGCGCAATGTGTATGCGGTGTATCCGTCGCGACGCTTTCTCGATGCCAAGGTTCGTACGTGGGTGGATTTTCTCAAGGCTGAGCTGCCCAAGCTGTTCGCCGAACATGAAGCGGTGATTAACGATCCCCGGCATTGGGCATGAAGTCGAGGGGGCGGCAAAGGGCGGTGTAGACTGAAGGCCTGTTCTCTATTGGCAAGCCAAGGGAGTGTGTCCTGTCATGATCGGTGCCGAGTTGCTGTCACCTGAAACCCTCACGGTGGGGTGGCTGATCTATGTGCCGGTGCTGATCTGGGCCGTTGCGCGAGTGTCCTGGGTCGAGCTGTTCAGCGACAGCCGTCGCCAGCACTTGCTGTTCGGCACGGTGTTTGCGCTCTTTGCGTTGTGGCTGGTGCGGCGCGATTTCGATACCGGCGTGTCTTATCACTTCATCGGCATGACCGCGGTGACGCTGTTGCTCGACTGGCCGCTGGCGATCGTCGGTGGATTGGTGGCGCAGACGGGACTGGTGCTGCTGGGCCGTCAGGACCTTGTGGCCATGGGGGTCAATGGCGCGCTGTTTATTTTATTGCCAGTGTTGATCACCGAATGCTGTGCGATTCTGGTGGAGCGCGCGCAGCCCAGAAATCCCTTCGTGTACATCTTCGTTTCCGGTTTTTTCGCCGCAGCCCTTACAGCGTTGCTGTGCCTGGCGCTATCGCTGACATTGTTGTGGTACGACGAGCGTTTTGCCATGCCTTACTGGCTCGAAGACTTCATCGGCTACCTGTGGCTGCTCATATTTCCGGAGGCGTTCATCAACGGCATGGTGGTCAGCGCGCTGGTGGTGTTCTCCCCCGAGTGGCTCGAAACTTTCAATCGCACGCGCTACCTCTCGGCGCCCTGGAAGGACGACGATCCCAAGTCTTGAGTCCTTTCAAATCCGCCGTTTCAATCGATCAATTGATCAATCAGAACCACGTTGGAATAGATCAGGCTGCCATCGCTCGCCCGGTGTCCGACCAGATGGAACTGACCACGCTCGTAGTGCAAATACACGCGCATCTGACAGTCGGACAAGGGGCCGTAACCCTCTGGCAAGACCAGGTTCAATGTGTCCATGTCGACATCGACCATGACTTCTTTCAACCCAGGGGTCTTCTGCAAGCGTTCTTCCGCTTCCTCCAGCCGTAGATGAAGAGGGCCGTCGACGTAAAAACGTATCTCACCTATTGGTTCGGATTTTTGGTCGGCGCTGGGTTTCCACCTGCCTTCGAGCGTCAGGTCACTCATGACGAATCCTCCATCGGGGCTGCTGGACTGCAATTGAGTATAGCCGCCAACCGGGTTTCGCTTGCCGACCTATACTTTGCAATGACTTTACCACCACGGGTGGTAGTTGCCTGTCGTGCCTGGACGTCAGTGGCGATGCTTGCGCATAACCAACGAACAACAGGAATAGGATGAAGAGAAATGGCGATAGCAATTATCTTGATTCTAATCGTTATTGCCTCAGTGCTCTTTCATGTACTAGCGCCTTGGCATGCAGCACCGCCCGCTTCCAACTGGGGATCAATAGACACCACACTGTTCATTACTTTGATCATTAGCGGAATATTTTTCATCGCCATTACGGTATTCATGGCAGTCGCCATAATGCGGTATCGCCATAAGGAAGGCGCCAGGGCGCACTACCAGCCGGAAAGTAAAAAGTTGGAGTTCTGGTTGATTGTAGTGACCTCGATCGGTATCGCCGCCATGTTGGCGCCAGGCCTGGTTGTCTACAACGAGTTCATCCGGGTGCCGAAAGAGGCTTATGAACTTGAAGTCGTTGCTCAACAGTGGCAGTGGACCTATCGTTTTCCCGGGCAGGATGGGAAGCTGGGTAGGTCGGATATCAAGTTTGTCGATGCCATCAATCCCCTCGGCATTGATCCCAAGGACCCTGCCGGACAGGACGATATACTTATAAAAAATAATGAAATCCGATTGCCGCTGAATAGGCCGGTAAAAGTCTTACTTCGTTCTAAAGATGTGTTGCATGATTTCTATATCCCGCAAATTCGCAGCAAGATGGATATGGTGCCAGGGATGGTGTCTTACTTCTGGTTTACTCCAACTAAAACCGGTAAATATGAGGTCCTGTGCGCTGAGTTTTGTGGCGTAGGCCATTACAACATGCGCGGCCAGATGATCGTGGAGGAGCAGGGCGCCTTTGATCAATGGCTGAGCGGCCAACCGACCTTTGCGCAGACCTTGGTGAGCACAGCGAAACCAGGTCAGGACAGCGTGCTGGAAAAAGGTCGCCAGTTGGTCGAACAATACGGCTGCAGTGCCTGCCATAGCCTGGATGGCAGTACCCGTCTTGGTCCGACCTGGAAGGGGCTGTACGGTCGCACTGAACAGTTTGCCGACGGCAGCAGTGCGCTGGTCGATGAGGCTTACCTGAAAGAGTCGATTCTCAAGCCGCAGGCCCGTCTGGTGCAGGGCTACCCGCCGGTGATGGTGGCCTATACTCTCAATGACGATGAGCTGACGGCTGTCGTCGCCCTGATCAAATCACTGGGCGGTGCGCAGCAGGAACCTTCTGCCAGCGAAAAGCTGGCCAGGGGGGACGACTTGGCGACTCAGGGGCAGCGGCTATCCGAGTCGCTCGGCTGTCTGGCCTGCCACAGCGTCGATGGCAGCAAGGGTGTCGGCCCCAGCTGGCAGGGCCTGTATGACTCGACAGTGACGCTTGCCGACGGATCGAGTATCAAGGTCGACGAGGGTTATCTAAAGGATTCGATCCTCAATCCCGGCGCTAGGATCGTCAAAGGCTATGCCGCCGTCATGCCGGCCTTTACGCCGACTGATCAGGAGTTGAACGCACTGATCGCCCTTATCAAATCCAAAGCCAACGCCGATGCGAGAAAGGCGCAACCAGGGAAGTAGCCGTAAACAGCCAGGAATGCACTGAAACTTCGACAGGAGGATGACGTGATGGCTTATGCGGAGCAAGCCGAAACAGAAGCACTGCACGAACCCAAGAGTTTCCTGACCAAATACATCTGGAGTCAGGACCACAAGGTCATCGCCGTCCAGTATTCCTTGACGGCGCTGTTCGTGGGGCTTATCGCCGTGGTGTTGTCCGGCTTGATGCGCATGCAGATAGGCTTCCCCGGCAGTTTGGCGTTCATGGATGCCAGTACTTACTATCAGGCGATGACCATGCACGGCATGATCATGGTCATTTACTTGCTGACGGCCTTGTTTCTGGGGGGCTTCGGTAACTATCTGATCCCGTTGATGGTGGGCGCCCGCGACATGGTCTTCCCCTACGTCAACATGCTCAGTTACTGGTTCTACCTGTTGGCGGTAGTGGTGTTGCTTTCCAGTTTCTTTGTCCCGGGCGGCGCCACCGGTTCGGGCTGGACGCTTTATCCGCCGCAGTCGATCAGCCAGGGCACACCTGGGTTCGAGTGGGGCATCGTGCTGATGCTCATCTCATTGGCGATCTTTATTGTCGCCGCCACCATGGGTGGATTGAACTATGTCACCACGGTGTTGCAGGCGCGCACGCACGGTATGACGTTGTTTCGCATGCCGCTTTCGGTGTGGGGCATCTTCATGGCCTCGATCATGGCCTTGCTGGCGTTCCCGGCGTTGTTTGTCAGTGCGGTCATGATGCTGTTCGACAAACTCCTGGGCACCAGTTTCTTCATGCCGGCGATGGTCTCGCTGGGGCAGCAACTCGATCACCAGGGCGGCAGCCCGATATTGTTCCAGCACCTGTTCTGGTTCTTCGGCCATCCGGAGGTCTACATCGTTGCGCTCCCCGCGTTTGGCCTGGTCTCCGACCTGATCAGCACCCATGCGCGTAAAAATATCTTCGGTTATCGAATGATGGTGTGGGCCATCATTGCGATCGGCGTACTCAGCTTTGTGGTCTGGGCGCACCATATGTATGTCAGCGGCATGAACCCCTACTTTGGCTTTTTCTTCGCCGTCACCACCTTGATCATCGCCGTGCCGACGGCACTGAAAGTCTACAATTGGGTACTGACCCTGTGGCGGGGCGACATCCATCTCACCGTACCGATGCTATTTGCCCTGGCCTTTATCGTCACCTTCCTGGTCGGCGGCCTGACCGGATTGTTCCTGGGTAATGTGATCGTCGATATTCCGCTCTCGGACACCTATTTCGTCGTCGCCCACTTCCATATGGTCATGGGGGTCGCACCGGTGTTGGTGGTGTTCGGCGGCATTTACCATTGGTTCCCGAAAGTCACCGGGCGCATGTTTAACGACACCTTGGGCAAGTTGCATTTCTGGATAACTTTTCTGGGCACCTACGCGATCTTTTTCCCTATGCACTATCTGGGCTTCCAGGGGATGCCGCGCCGCTACTACGCCTATGACAACTACGCGTTCATTCCACAGTCGGCGCACGAGTTGAATGCCTTCATTACGGTGGTTGCATTGACCGTCGGTGTTTCCCAACTGCTGTTCGTGTTCAACATGGCCTGGAGTGTATTCAAGGGTAAACCCGCAGGCAGTAACCCCTGGGGCGCGGCCAGTCTGGAATGGCAAACACCGGACACACCGCCGGTACACGGTAACTGGGGCGAGAAACTGCCAGTCGTGCATCGTTGGCCCTATGACTACAGCGTGCCAGGGATAGACCAGGATTTCGTGCCGCAAACGGTCTCCGCCGAGGAACTGGAGCAAATGCGGCAACGCAGCGAGGGCACCAGGATAGCGGACGTCAAGACATGAACAGACTGCTATTGAGAAATGCCGATGGCGCTGACCCCGGCGGCAGTTGGAATCGCGATCCTGAAGGTATTCAGGCCGGCGAGGGTGCCGATAGAAGCCACGTTGCAAAAACCGGCCTGCGCCTGTTTCTGGCAGTAGTGAGCTCGCTGTTCTTTCTCTTCCTGCTCGCCTTTATCGCCCGCTCGCAAATGGCCGACTGGCTACCCCTGACAGAGCCCATGGCGCCGTTGGCCAATCCTTGGCAATTGTGGGTGAATTCGGCTTTTCTGGTATTGAGTTGCATCTCTCTGCAGTGGTCGCGCATGGCCGCCCGCCGGGCTCGAATGGACGCAACGGTCATTGCTTTTGTAGTAGGGGGAGGATTTGCCATTGCCTTTCTGGCGGGGCAACTCTGGGTCTGGCAGCAGTTCGTCGCCTGGGGCTACTTTGTCGCCAGTAACCCAGCCAACAGTTTCTTCTACCTGCTGACTGGCGTGCACGGCCTCCACCTGTTGGGCGGGTTGGTGGCCTGGGGCAGGACCGTCGGCAAGTTCCTGCGTCAGGTGCCGTTGCCGCAACTCAGCGCCAGCGTAGAGCTCTGTGCCATCTATTGGCACTACCTATTGGGTCTTTGGTTCGTGCTGTTCGCGCTACTGACCAGCACGCCGCAAACCTATGAAACCATCGCCAGACTCTGCGGCCTGAGGTGAAAAACCATGGCAGCGCATCCACAAGCCCCAGTCGAGTCGGATCCAACAAGCCCGTTGCCTGCACCGGGATGGCAGGGCATCGCCAGCGACTGGGCCTCGGATAAAGACGCCTTCAAACAGGTCCCCTGGGGCAAGGCGATGATGTGGATATTCCTGCTGAGCGACACGTTCATATTCACCTGTTTCTTGACCGGCTACATGTCGGTACGCATGACCATCACCGACGCCTGGCCCAATCCCAGTGAAGTGTTTGCATTGACGATCGGCGGTAGGGAAATCCCGCTTATCCTGATCGCCATCATGACTTTTGTGCTGATCAGTAGCAGCGGCACCATGGCCATGGCCGTCAATTTCGCCTATCGCCGTGATCGCGTGAAAACCACGGCCCTGATGCTGGCGACCGCTGCCTTGGGGGTGACCTTCGTCGGCATGCAGGCCTTTGAATGGAGCAAGCTCATCGCAGAAGGGGTGCGCCCTTGGGGAAACCCCATGGGGGCGGCGCAATTTGGTGCCAGCTTTTTCATGATTACCGGTTTCCACGGACTGCATGTATCCATCGGCGCCATCTACCTCAGCATTGTGGCGATGAAGGTATTGCGCGGAGATTATGAGCGCTCCGGCAACTATCAGAACGTCGAGATAGCCGGGCTTTATTGGCACTTCGTGGACTTGGTGTGGGTGTTTATTTTTGCTTTCTTCTATTTGTGGTAGAGGAGCACGGATGATGGCGCATGCTCAAGGTCAGCAACATCCAATCAGTTTGTACCTGAAAATCTGGGGACTGTTATTCGTCCTCAGCACACTCTCGTACCTTGTCGACTATTTCCATTTTCACGGCTATCTCAGGTGGGCCCTGATTATTACGTTCATGTTGTTGAAGGCAGGCCTGATTGTCTCCATCTTCATGCACATGGCTTGGGAACGGTTGGCACTGGTCTACGCCATATTGGTGCCACCGTTGTGTCTGCTGGTGCTCGTCGGACTGATGGCCACCGAGGCGGATTATATTTTCCTCAGTCGGGTCATCTTCTTTGGCCAATAAGCGGCCATCAGTCTTCGGCAGTTAACCTGATATCACTCGCTTGAACTGATGCCATTTGTGCTGCCAGGCTACTGTCCAGTGGGGTGCTGCCGCTCCCGTGCCAGCGATTTCCAGCATGGGATGATGTCCGATGACCTGGTCCAGTACCGTTTCCTGATTCGGCTCAACATCCACGAAGAAGATGTGCTTGCCCTCATGCACCGCCTGCTTGAAATTGCGGAAGTGAGAGTTCGGCACCTGGAATCCAAAGAAGCCGCCTTCCCAGATGCAGAAGCCCAAAACAACCACGGCAAGGAAGACGAAGGGTGTCCAGCCTGCGGCGGATTCGGTCCAGCCCATCCAATAGGCGCCACCCAGGACCACTGCTGCGAGTGGGATACCGACCACCGCACCAATCTCACCAGAGTGAACGGCGTCCTGTTCCATTAACGAGCTGATTTCGTGGAGGTGATGTTGTTCAACATCAGCAACCTGTTCACTGAGCACATGAATTTGTTCGGAATTGATGCCGCTGGCTTCCAGCTCATTTTCAACGGCTTCAAGATCGTCGAGATTGTCACTGATGTAATAGTGTCGATTCATGCCACACCTCCCATCTCGTGTTGGCGGTGAACCTCCTTTGTCCTGCAGCCAATAACCGAGATTTTGCCGTCGGTAACGGTACCCGTGGGGAACGTTGCACATTCATGCAATTCGAGAGAAGTATAGCATTCGCTAATAAGCCGGATTTCGGGGCGCAAGCTCTAAAAGTCAAGGCCTGGCTCACTCCCTGGCACAGGCCAGGCCCCTGATGATCCGGATCAGTGGCGCGGGTCGAAATCGCCGCTGAACATTTCGTCCTCGGCATCCGGGGCCACTGGAATCTTGTGCTCTTCCGACGCCCAGGCGCCCAGGTCGATCAGCTTGCACCGGTCCGAGCAGAACGGCCGGAATTTGCTCTCGGGGCTCCATTCGACAGGGGCACCACAGGTTGGGCATTCGACGGTTGAAATCTGGCTCATGACTGGCCTCCACGCAAAGTAAGGTAAAAGTGATGCAGGCGTTCGACCTCGCTGTGCAGCCAGGCGAGGTCGCGGTCGTTGACCACTACGTCGTCGGCATGGCTTAGGCGATCCTGACGGCTGGACTGGGCCTTGAGGATCGCCTGGACCTGCTGTTCGCTGGTCTGGTCACGCCGCAGGGTGCGTTCTATCTGCAGCTGTTCGGGGGCATCGATCACCAGGACCCGTTGGGTCATGGCGTACTGGCCGGATTCAATCAGCAGTGGCGAAACCAGGATCGCATAAGGTGATTTTGCCAGCGCCAGGTGGTGGGCAATCTCTTCGGCGATCAGCGGATGCAATAAGGCTTCCAGTCTGAGGCGTTGCTCCGGTACTTCGAAGATCAGTTTACGCAACGCGGCGCGGTCCAGTTGCCCATCGGCTTGCAACACCCCCGGACCGAAGTGTTCGGCAATCTTTGCCAGCGCCGGCCGACCGGGTTCCACCACCCAGCGAGCGGCATGATCGGCATCGACCGCATGTACACCCAGGTCGATGAAATGTTGGGCCGCCGCACTTTTGCCGCTGCCAATGCCGCCGGTCAAGCCGAGAATCCAGGGTTTTTCCACAGGGTTATTCATTTCAGACCGACAAACTGCCAATAGAAGGCGGTTATTTGACCACCCCAGAGCAAGGCAATCCAGCCGGCAATGGCCAGATAGGGGCCAAAAGGGATAGGCGTCGCTGTTTGTGCCTTGCGAAGGCGCAGGTAAATCGCGCCGATGATCGCACCCGCCAGGGATGACAAGACGATCGTCAGCGGCAGGATCTGCCAACCGCCCCAGGCGCCAAACATCGCCAGCAGCTTGAAATCCCCATGCCCCATGCCGTCCTTGCCGGTGATCAGCTTGAACACCCAGAACACCGTCCACAGCGCCATGTAGCCGGCAATTGCACCCCATAACGCTTCAGGCAATGGGACGAACAGATCGAGGCTGTTGACGATCAGCCCCAGCCACATCAGCGGTAGCACCAGTACATCGGGCAATAGTTGATGCTCGGCGTCGATCAGGCTCATGGCCAGCAAGCCCCAGGTCAGGAGCATTGCCATGCCGGCTTGCCAGCCGAAGCCGAAGTGCCAGGCAATGAACGCCGACAGGAGGGCGCAGGCCAGCTCAGTCAATGGATAGCGTTTGCTGATCGGCGTTGCGCAGGCGGAACAGCGCCCGCGCAGGAACATGAAGCTGAACACTGGAATGTTTTCCCAGGCGCGAATCCGGTGGCCGCAATGTGGGCACTGGGAATGCGGCAGCATCAAATTGAAAGTCGGCAGCGACGTTTCGCCGGGCAGCCCGAGGATCTCATGGGCCTGCACGCGCCACTCGCGCTCAAGCATCTTCGGCAGGCGCCACACCAGTACGTTGAGGAAGCTGCCGACCAGCAGGCCGACCACCCCGGCGATGACGACGAAAGCCAGTGGGTAGTGGGTAAGCATATCGTTCAAGGGCATGTCAGATCGCTGAGCCGAGTTGGAAGATGGGCAGGTACATTGCGACCACCAGGCCGCCGACAATAACACCCAGCACCACCATGATGAACGGTTCCATCAGGGTGGTGAGGGAGTCGACCATATTGTCGACCTCGTCTTCGTAGAAACCTGCCACCTTGTCGAGCATGTCGTCGAGTGCGCCCGACTCCTCGCCTATGGCGGTCATCTGAATGGCCATATTCGGGAAAATACCGGAAGTGCGTATGGAAAAATTCAGCTGCATACCCGTCGCAACGTCCTGTCGGATGCGCAACACCGCGCGTTTGAACACGATGTTGCCGGTGGCGCCGGCCACCGATTCCAAGGCCTCGACCAGCGGCACGCCAGCGGCGAAGGTCGTCGACAGCGTGCGGGCGAAACGGGCCACGGCGGACTTGTACATCAAGGTCCCCACCAGCGGCAGTTTCAGCAGCCAGGTGTCCATTCGGTCACGAAAACCTTGCGAGGTTTTCAGGGCATGGCGTACAGCGAAAGCAGCCGTGACCAGTACGCCCAGCAGCATCCACCACCATGCTTGCATGAATTGCGACAGGTCGATGACCATCAAGGTAAAGGACGGCAATTGAGCGCCAAAGCCCTTGAACACCGATTCGAATTGCGGCACCACCTCGACCAGCAGGATGCCAGTCACGATGATCGCAACACACACCACGATCAGCGGGTAGGTCATGGCTTTCCTAATTTTCGCCTTGAGACTTTCGCTTTTCTCCTTGTAGGTCGCCACCCGTTCCAGCAGCGTGTCCAGCGCGCCAGCCTGCTCCCCGGCGTCTACCAGGTTGCAGTACAACTCATCGAAATATTGCGGTTTTTTACGCAGGGCGGTGGCGAAGCTATTGCCCGCCGCCACTTCCTGTTTCACCTCATCAACGAGCTTGCGCATGGCCGGGTTATCGAAGCCTTCACCGATGATGTCGAAAGACAGCAACAACGGCACGCCGGCTTTCATCATGGTTGCCATTTGCCGGGTGAAAAGGGCGATGTCCTGGGCCTTGATACGTTTGCCCAGATTGAAAATCGACGTGGTTTTCCTGCGCACCTTGCCGGGGTTGATGCCCTGCTTGCGCAATTTCGTCCTGATCATTGCCGGGTTCTGGGCGCTCAATTCGCCCGTCACCTTCGTACCTTTCCTGTCTGTGCCTTCCCAGGTGTACACACTGGTTCTTGCTGCCTTGACTGCCATGTTCAGTCCTTGCTGACCCGGTTATAACCGCCGTTGCATTGATTGCAATCGACCGCCTCATAGATCGTGAATGTGCCGATGCGTTCCTCGGGGTTCCGGGCGCAAGCAATTGAAGACTTATAGCCTAGTCAAGCGGGGGAACAAAACCTGCGGTCTTGAGGTGACAAAAAGTGTCAGATAGTGCGTTTTCTGGGGCTAGGAAGGGCTTCGTGGCATCGATTGGACCCCGGAATAGGGCACGCCGGGCTTGGCATGGGCTGTGCTGCAGCAGGTGCAGATCATGAGATTTCGACTCATGCACGGAGGCTGTCATTGAATAATCAAAAAGGCTTTACCCTGATCGAGTTGCTGATAGTCGTGGCGATCATCGGGATCCTGGCGACGTTTGCGATCCCTGCTTACTCCAAGTACCAGGCGCGGGCCAAGGTCACGGCAGGTCTTGCCGAGATTTCAGCATTGAAGGTGGCGTTTGAAGACTTGATGAACCAAGGAACAGATCCGGACCTGACGCAGGTGGGAGGCTCCGCCACCACGTCCAACTGCGCCACGACCGCAGTGGGCAAAGCAGCAGAAGGTACTGGCACAATTGGTTGCACAATCCTCAATGCTCCGGCGCAGGTGTTGAATAAAACCATTACCTTGACCCGCTCGTTGACTGGCTGGACGTGCACCACCGGTGTCGAACAGGAGTACGCGCCGAAAGGCTGCAAGGGCGTTGAGCCAAAAGCCTGATCCATACGCTTGTTGCCCCGATACCCCGCTCAGTGCGGGGTATTTTTTTGCTCGCCGTTCAGAAATTTCGAGTAATTGAGAAAACTTCCAAAAATTCATGGCCTTAGGCCTTCTTCAAAACCCGCAACTTGCATGTAGATAATTTCCAACTCATGCATTTTGCATGATTGTGAAAAATGACTGATTTTATAAGTTATTGATTTATAAGTAATTGTTGTCTGTTTCAAAGTTGGCACAGCGTTCGCAATATCTCTGGTAACCCTGCTGACACGCTAACCAGCAGACTTTCCAGAAAAACAGGAGTTACTCGTATGAAGAAGTTCGCTATTGCTGCCGCTACTGCTACCGCGTTGACCCTGACGATGGCCAACGCTGCATTTGCCCAGGCTCAGGCCACACAAGCACCCATGATGCTGGCCGCCGGTGAAGTCACCGAAGCGAAAGAGGATGTTTCCGATACCTGGATCACTACCAAAGTCAAAGCAGACCTGGTCACCGAAAAAGGCATCCCAGGTACCGATATCAAAGTAGAAACCAACAAAGGCGTTGTGTCCCTGTCGTCCACCGTTGCGGTAACGGACGCGCAGAAAGCCACTGCAGTGGCAATCACCAAGAAAATCAAAGGCGTCAAGGCGGTCTCCGCTGACGGCCTGAAAGCCGAATAAGGCAAGACTTCTCGCCTGGACTGGGAGAAGGCGCGGCAGACGGGCTGAGTCATACGTCTGCCGCAACCTGGTAGTTCATGCGACCGGCCACAAGGATGTGGCCATTACAGGCCCTGGCATTCGTGTCGGGGCCTGTTCTATTCAAAGCAGAGATCGCAGCCTTCGGCAGCTCCTACATGGGTTTGTGTAGACCAGTAGGAGCTGCCGAAGGCTGCGATCTTTTGCTGTTGCCGTTATTCGGCGTCCAGATGCAGGGGCGTAACGACCTTGCCGTCTTTTTCCGCTTCGCCCAACTGGGCATCGATGAAGTACACACGGTCATCGGCGAGCTGGCCTTTATCGACCAGATAGTCCTTGATGCTGCTGGCGCGTTCCTGGCCCAGCTCACGCAACAGCACTTCGCTGGAACTCCAGAACTGGATCACCTGCTCGCGCATTTTCGCGGTGCGTTCTTCTTTGCCCAGGTCTTTCCATTCAGCAGGTGGCTGGACCTTCAGGCGTGTGCGGTAGATCCCTTCCAGCAGCGGACCTTTCTCGCTATCGGGTACCTCCAGCAAATTTGCCTTGGCCGGAACCTTGTCGCCACGGCGCTGGAGCATTTTGTAGTAGTTGTACTGATATTCCCGTTCCAGGCGTTGCTCGGCGAGCAGCGGGCCGTCGCTGCTCTTGGCGGCAGTGCCTTCGATTTCCAGGCGCAGGGCCGGACGTTCCTTCAGGGCCTGGGACAGTTTGACCAGTGCCGCTTCGGCGTCCTTGTTCAGTTCGCTTGAACCCGGGGCGAATGCCACGGTGCCCAGGTCTTGCGAGCCACCACCGGCCACCAGGCCACCAATGAGTTTGAACGGCGCGGCCGCGGCCTTGACGATCAGGTTGCGCAGGGTCTGCCAGACAATCGGCATCACGCTGAACTGTGGATTGTTCAGGTCACCGCTCACCGGCAGTTCAATGGAAATCTTGCCATCGACATCCTTGAGCAAGGCGATGGCCAGTTTCAATGGCAGGCTCACGGCGTCCGGGCTGTCGACCTTTTCGCCCAGTTGCAACTGTTCGACCACCACTTTGTTCTCAGCCTTGAGCTGGCCCTTGACGATCACGTAATGCAGATCGAGGTTGAGTCGGCCCTTGCGGATGCGATAACCGGCGAACTTGCCGGAGTAGGGGGTTAATGTGGTCAGTTCCACGCGTTTGAAGCTGGTGGCGATGTCGAGGCTGGCCATCGGGTCGAACGGGTTGACCGCGCCTTTGATGGTCACCGGTGCATAGCGGTCAACCTTGCCTTTGATGTCAACACTGGCCGGTTTCGCCTGACGGCTGTCGATGGTGCCGATCGAACCGTTGAGCTGCTGAATGGCGGTGGCGAAGTTCGGGGTCAGGCTGAAGTCGGCGAAATTCGCAGAACCGTCGTTGATGGCAATGCCGCCGATGTGGATGCCCAGGGGCTTGTCCTTGCTGGCGGTGGGTTTGGCGGCGGCGGGCTTGGCGCCGGCTTCGGCCGGTTGCGGGATCAGCAGGTCATCGATGTTGGTGGTCCGGTCATCGTTGATCATGAAGCGCGCATAGGGTTGCAACAGATTGATCTTGTCGATCGACAGGCTGTCGCCGTGTTGGTAGTTCAGGCCTTCTACCACCAATTGTTGCCACTTGAGAAAGTCGCGGGTTTTCAGGGTGTCGAGGGTATGCAATTGATCGACCTGGGCGCGGCCGGTGACGCTGAGCGCCAGCGGATCGGTGCTTTTCAGGTTGACCGCCAGGTCGCTGCCGAGCATGCCACTGCGCAGTTCCAGGCGAATGAACGGGCTGATGTAGGACTGGGCGACGCGCAGGTCGATGTCCTTGGTCTGTACATTGAGTCGGGCGCTGACTGGGGCCAGGTTGACCTCGCCATCGGCCGTGAGCTTGCCCTGTTTGCCTACGCCGGTGTCGAGCTTGAGGAGGAAGGGCGAGCCATTGAGACTGTCGAACTTCTGTAAGTCGAGATTCAGCGGGCTCAGTTCCAGTTCCACCGCAGGTTGTGCTTTGCGGTCCGCCAGATGCACTTTGTAATCGCGCAATTGCACATCATTGAGAAGCACTTGCCACGGTTTGCCTGGCGTCGCGGGTTCGGGTTTCGGCGAATCGGCCGCCGCCGGGGTGCTCGGCGGTTCGGCGTTGGCCTTGGCCGCTGGTTTGGACGGTTGGCTGGCGAACAGTTTCTGCCAGTCGAGTTGCCCGTCGGCTTCCAGGGCTGCCCAGGTTTCCAGCTTGTGGCTGCGGATCTTGCCGACCACCACTTGTTGCTTGGCCAGGTCGACAGTGGTTTCGCTGATGTCCAGGCGTTCGAGTCTCGCCAGCGGCCGTCCATCCGGGGCCTTGATCGCGAAGGGGGCGATACTGACCGCGACATTGTTCAGCAGCAGTTCGGTTTGCTTGGACAGGTTGAGTTTGTAATCGGTACTGAGGCTGAGTACGCCACTTTCGAGGTCCAGCGGCACGGCGTCGCGCACATAGGGCCAAAAAGCTTTCATCTTGCCGTCGGTGATTTTCAGCTTACCTTCGGAGGCGAGTGGGATCAGGCTGAAGTTGCCGGTCCAGTCGATCTGACCGCCGTTGGGACCAATTGCCACCAGCGTCATGTTGGCACTGTCTTCCGGCAGGGTGCTGAGGTTCTTGAGTTCGAAATCGAGCTTGTCGTAGAGGAATTCGATGGCTTCGCTGGGGCGTGCATCCTTGAAGTGCAGCGATCCATCCACCAGTTTGATTCGGTCGATGCGCAGCGGGAATGGCTTGGCGTCAGGGTCGACGGGTGTCGGCTCGCTGGCCGGCAATTTGAACAACCCGATCAGGTTGAGCTTGCCGTCCTTGCCGAAGAGCACCTCGGTCTTGGATTTTTCCAGCTCGATATCCGACAGGTGCAGCGCTTTGGTCCAGAGGCTGTCGAGTTGCAGGTTGGCGTACAGGCGCTCGAAGCCGACCTGCTCCTTGCCGGGCTCGCCAATGTTCAGGCCCCAAAGGGTTACTTCAAGGCTGAACGGGTTGAGTTCGATCCGTTGGATCTTGGCGGGCGTCGTGGCGTAGTTGGCCAGTTGCTGGTTGGCAACGCGCAACGCGATGCCGGGCAAAATGAGAAAGCCCAGCAGACTGTAGAGGGCCAGAGCAGTCAACAAGGCGCCGATGGCGCGAATCAATCCTTTGTACATGTATGGCTTCATCTGTCTGGATCGGAGTGCCTTGGAGTATGGCACGCGATTTCGGTTCCGAAGTCCTTACATCGGGCAGGATTTATCTGAAAACAACGGCGACTTTCAGAGCTGCAGAATCAGGGTTTTCAGGGGCGGCTGCTGATCCATCGACGGGAAGTCGGCGCCCGGTTTCATGACGGTCCACTCGCGTACCGGACGGCCGGCCTTCTCGGCGCAACGCAAGACCTGCTCGCGCCAGTCGTCCATGCTGACCTTTGCCAGGTTGTTGCAGCAGATCAGCACGCCATTGTCTGCGGTGGTCAGCAATGCCGGCTTGAGCAGGCTCTGGTAGTCGCGCAGCAGGTCGACGGTGCCGAAAGCACTCTTGGCCCAGGCAGGCGGATCGAGCAGCACCAGGTCGTACTGGCGCTGTTCCAGGCGTTGATAGCTCGGCAGTTTCTGCCCGCGACGCTGGCTGATGGGCAGGCCGGCCAACTGGCGAATGGCCGGGAAGTAGTCGGACTGGATGAACTCCATGGTCGGCAGTTGCGGGTTGAGCAAGCCATTCTCGCGCCCGACCGCCAGGTTGCCTTCGGCGAAATCCAGGTTGCACACCTGGCTGGCACCACCGGCTGCGGCGCTGAGGCCGACCCCGCAGGTGTAGGCGAACAGGTTCAGCACGCGCTTGTTCTTGCTGTGCTCCTTGACCCAGCCACGGGTGTTGCGCAGGTCGAGGAACAACAGCGGGTCTTGCCCGGCATGGCGCCCGCGTACCCGGTAATTCAAGCCCCACTCGTGGCCAACCAGGTCTTGCAGTGCGGCTTCTTCGGCACGGTAGACGGTGTCTTCACGGTCGATGCGCGAGTTGCCACGGGAGCGGTCGTTATAGACCAGCAGGGTTTCCAGCCCCAGGTATTGATTGACGATTTCATGCAAGTGCAGCAACGCCTCGCGGTCCAGCGACTGATGGAAGCTTTGCACCATCAGTTGTGGGCCATAGCGGTCGATCGTCAGCCCTCCGGCGCCTTCCTGGCTGCCATGGAACAGGCGATAGCAGTCGGTGCCCTGGCTGTGCAACTCGGCCAGCAGGTCCTGGCGATGTTCAAGGGCGGCGCGCAGCGCCTGATTCAAGGAAGACATGCTGGGCGCCTTGCAGGAGGAATTGGGCGCGGGAGTTTAACAGCTTGAGCGCAGTAGCACTTGTAGGAGCGAGCATGCTCCGGGCGGCGTTCCGACGATGATCGTCAACGATGACGCTGGGTGCCTGACACTCCGCGCAGTATTCAAGTCCATCGCGAGCTCGCTCCTACGACAGGCCCATACGCCGTTTCGCACGATGCACCGAGCCATTGCGCACCGCCCAGCGCAGCATCGGCGCACTGCGATTGACACTGGCGCGGATCAGTTTGCGTTGCAGCGGCCCCTGGCTCACACCGAGCATGTCACTGGCCCAATCCGGCAGCAGGTCGATCCCGGCCTGCATCATCAACCCGCCGAAAGGCCGGGCTAAACGGCTGGGGGAGGGAGCGTTCAACAACAGGCGAAGTACTTCACGACTGCGCTCGTCGCACAACAGTTGCGGGCGAACGCGCTCAAGATAAGCGGCAATTTCCTGCCGGGAGCGCGGCACGTCACGGGCGCCCAGGCGCTCGGCGACTAACGCGATCTCTGCGTAATAACGATCCTGATCGGCCAGGGACAGCTGCGGATTTCGATAACGCAGGTGCGCTGCTAGGAAGTTGCTGACCTCGGCGACGTGCACCCAGGTCAGCAGGTCGGGATCGCTGGCGGCATAGAGCCGGCCATCGGGCGCGGTGCCGGTGATTTGCAGGTGGATGGTGCGCACCTTTTCGATCAGCCAGTCGGCGTCCTGTCGTGAGCCGAAGGTGGTGCCGGAGATGAATTGCCCGGTGCGGCGCAAGCGACCGAGCATATCCTCGCGGAAATTCGAATGGTCCCACACACCGGCCAAGGCCAGCGGGTGCAGCGCTTGCAGCATCAGGGCGCTGATACCGCCGATCAACATGCTGCTGAAGTCGCCGTGGACTTGCCAGCTCACTGAATCCGGTCCGAACAGCCCAGGATCGCCCTTGGGGTTTTCCAGGTCGAGCTTGCCCAGGGACAGGCCGGTCAGGCTCATGATCTGGGTTTCGATACGGCTGCGAATGAATTCCATGGTGTCCCGGTGATTTTCCGTAGGCGGCGGCAGTACGTTATTGGTTCAGGCGCTTGTCGATCAAGCCCTGGACCACGCTCGGGTCGGCCAGGGTCGAGGTATCTCCCAGGCTGTCCAGTTCGTTACAGGCAATCTTACGCAGAATGCGCCGCATGATCTTGCCCGAACGGGTTTTCGGCAAGGCCGGCGCCCATTGGATCAGGTCGGGCTTGGCGAAGCTGCCAATCTCCTTGCTGACGTGGGCCAGCAAGGTTTTCTTCAGTTCTTCGTTGGGCTCGACGCCGTTCATGGGAGTGACGAAGGCGTAGATGCCCTGGCCCTTGACGTCATGGGGGTAACCGACCACGGCGGCTTCGGCGATGCTGTCGTGCAGCACCAGGGCGCTCTCCACTTCGGCAGTGCCGATGCGGTGCCCGGAGACATTGATGACGTCGTCGATGCGCCCGGTGATCCAGTAGTCACCGTCTTCGTCGCGGCGGGCGCCATCGCCGGTGAAATAGTAGCCGGGGTAGGGCTTGAAGTATGTGTCGACCATCCGTTGCGGATCGCCATAGACGCTGCGGATCTGCGCTGGCCAGCTTGATTTCAGGGCGAGCACGCCGCTCCCGGCGCCTTTGATTTCCTTGCCATGTTCGTCCAGTAACACCGGCTGCACGCCGAACATCGGTTGTGTCGCGCAGCCTGGTTTGATCCGTTGCGCACTGACCAGCGGGCTGAGCATGATGCCGCCGGTTTCGGTCTGCCACCAGGTATCGACAATTGGGCAGCGTTGTTCGCCGACGACATTGAAGTACCACTCCCACGCTTCCGGATTGATCGGCTCACCGACGGTGCCGAGCAATCTGAGGCTGGAGCGGGACGTTTCCTGCAACGGTTCTGCGCCCTCGCGCATTAGAGCGCGCAATGCGGTGGGGGCGGTGTAGAAGATATTCACTTTGTGCTTGTCGATCACCTGCCAGAACCTCGAGGTGCTCGGGTAGCTCGGCACGCCTTCGAAGATCAGGGTGGTGGCGCCATTGGCCAGGGGCCCGTAGACGATGTAGCTGTGGCCAGTGACCCAGCCGACATCGGCGGTGCACCAGAAAACTTCGCCATCGCGGTAGTCCAGGACATATTTGAAGGTCATTGCCGCTTGCAGCAGGTAGCCCCCCGTCGTGTGCAGCACGCCTTTGGGTTTACCGGTGCTGCCGGAGGTGTAGAGGATGAACAGCGGGTCTTCGGCGTCCATCGGCTCGGGCGGGCAGTCGTCGCCGACGTCACGCAGTGCCTGGTGATACCAGAGATCCCGGCCCTCGACCCAGTTCACCGGGTTCTGGGTCCGTTCCACCACGACCACGGTGCTGACATCCGGGCAGCTTTGCAGCGCCTTGTCGACATTGTGCTTGAGCGGCACGAACTTGCCTCCGCGCACGCCTTCATCGGCGGTAATCACTGTGCGACAGTCGGCGTCGAGGATCCGGTCGCGCAACGAATCCGGCGAGAAGCCACCGAACACCACCGAATGCACTGCACCGATGCGTGAGCAGGCGAGCATGGCGTAGGCGGCTTCAGGGATCATCGGCATGTAGATGCATACACGATCGCCTTTCTTCACGCCACGGCTCTTGAGTACGTTGGCCAGGCGGCAGACGTAATGGTGAAGCTTCTTGTAGGTGATTTGCGTGGACTCGGCGGGGTCGTCGCCTTCCCAGATGATCGCGGTCTGATCGCCGCGTGTTGCCAGGTGACGGTCGATGCAGTTGTAGCTGACGTTCAGCCTGGCGCCGGCAAACCAATGGGCTTCACCGGTTTTCAGATCGTAGCGCTGGACGGTTTGCCACGGTGTGCTCCAGTCGAGGAAGCGGGTGGCTTGTTCGGCCCAGAAGGTGCTGGGGTGCTCGATGGATTCGCGGTACAGGCGGTGATAGTCGTCCTGACTCAATTGTGCAGCCCGGCGCACGGCATCGGCTTTGGGGAACGTGCTGATATCGAACATGACGGTTCCTTCTTCTTGTTTGGCGACAAGAGGGGAGCTGCGCGACCCTCGTAGGAGCTGCCGAAGGCTGCGATCTTTTGACTTTGCTTTTAGAAGATCAAAAGATCGCAGCCTGCGGCAGCTCCTACAAGGTTAGTTCCCCGCAGGAACGGTGTCAGATCAGCCGCGGTGACGCCCGCGGAAGTAGTTGATCAAGCCCTGGGTAGACGCGTCGTCAGCCGGGGTTTCTTCGCTGCCGACCAGGCGGTTGTAGACGCCTTTGCCCAGCTCCTTGCCCAACTCCACACCCCATTGGTCGAAGGCGTTGATGCCCCATATCACGCTTTGTACGAAGACTTTGTGCTCGTACATCGCCACCAGCGCACCCAGGCGCCGCGGGCTGATACGCTCGACCACCAGGGTATTGCTCGGACGGTTGCCCGGGATCACCTTGTGCGGCGCAAGGCTCTGCACCTGTTCTTCGCTCATGCCTTTGTCACGCAGCTCGGCCTGGGCTTCGGCCAGTGTCTTGCCGAGCATCAGCGCCTGGCTTTGCGACAGGCAGTTGGCATACAGCCACTGGTGGTGGTCGGCCACCGGGTTGAAGCTGACGATCGGCACGATGAAGTCGGCCGGGATCAGTTGGGTGCCCTGGTGCAGCAACTGGTGGTAAGCGTGCTGGCCGTTGCAGCCTACACCGCCCCAGATCACCGGGCCGGTATCGGTGCTGACGGGCGTACCGTCCTGGCGCACGCTCTTGCCATTGGATTCCATGTCCAGCTGTTGCAGGTGCTTGGTAATGTTCCGCAGGTAGTGGTCGTACGGCAGGATCGCGTGGCTTTGCGCACCCCAGAAATTGCCGTACCAGACGCCGAGCAGGGCCAGCAGCACCGGCATGTTCTGTTCGAAAGGGGTGTTGAGGAAGTGCTGGTCCATGGTGTAGGCACCGGACAGCAGTTCCTTGAAGTTCGACATGCCAATGGCCAGGGCGATCGGCAGGCCGATGGCCGACCACAGCGAGTAACGCCCGCCGACCCAGTCCCACATCGGGAAGATGTTTTCTTCGCGGATGCCGAACGCCACGGCGGCAGCGTTGTTGCTCGATACCGCAATGAAGTGGCGATGCAACTCGGCTTCCGAACCACCTTGGGCCAGGTACCAGGCGCGTGCGGCCTGGGCGTTTTTCAGGGTTTCGAGGGTGTTGAAGGATTTCGACGAGACGATGAACAAGGTGGTCTCGGCGCGCAGTTTCAGCGCCAGTTCGTGGAACTCACTGCCATCGATGTTCGCCAGGTAGTGGCAGCGCACGCCTTTCTGGGCATAGGCCAGCAGGGCTTCGGACACCAGCTCGGGGCCGAGGAACGAACCGCCGATGCCGATGTTGACCACGTCAGTGATCGGCTTTTCGGAGTAGCCGCGCCACAGGCCGTCGTGGATGCGGCCCACCAGGTCAGTGATCTGGTTCAGCACCTTGTGCACTTCAGGCATCACGTTGACGCCGTTGACCGACAACTTGTCGCCAACCGGGCGACGCAGGGCGGTGTGCAGGGCGGGGCGTCCTTCGGAGGCATTGACGATTTCGCCATCGAACAGCGCCTTGATCGCGCCCTTGAGGTCGACTTCGTCGGCCAGGCCTACCAGCAGGTCACGGGTCTGGGCGTTGATCAGGTTTTTCGAATAGTCGAGAAACAGGCCGCAGCTACTGAGAGTGAATTGGGTAAAACGCTGCGGGTCGGCGTTGAACGCCTCGCGCATGTTGAAATCCTGCATGGCCTGGCGGTGGTCTTTCAACGCTTGCCAGGCGGGCAGGGCGGTCACGTCGTGGGGGGTGCGGTAGTACGCCATCGCTGCGGGTTTCCTTTTACTTGAACTGCCTTTAAGACACTGAAAATACCGGAATGTCCTGACCACCGTCTGAGTGGTATCCGGTTAGCCTGCGTGCACACGATTAAATAGCGCAGGCCGGTAACAGTAAACCCAGAGAGACGATCTGTCTTGGCTTTGTCGGACCTGCGACCGGTACTTTTTTATACCGGCGCAGTCGTGGGGGCGTTGTGGGGGGGAATTCAGGCGGGGGTGTCGAGGTTCAGGTGCAAATTGTCAATCAAGCGCGTCGTCCCCAGGAACGCCGCCACCAGGATGACCAGGTCGCGATCTTCCGGGGTTGCCGGGCGCAGGCTCATACCATGACGAATTTCCAGGTAGTCGGGGCGCAGGCCCGCCGCTTCGAGTTGTTGCAGCTTGGTGCGGATCAGGGCCGGGTAATCACGCTCACCCTGCCTGATCGCTTCGGCGATCTCGCTCAGCGTGCGATACACCACCGGTGCCACGGCGCGCTGGTCTTCGGTGAGGAAGCCATTGCGCGATGACAGTGCCAGGCCATCGGCCGCCCGTACCGTCGGCTCGCCGATGATCTGGATCGGCATGTTCAGGTCATGCACCAGCGCGCGAATGACCGCCAGTTGCTGGAAGTCTTTCTGGCCGAAGATCGCCAGGTCCGGCTGGACCATGTTGAACAGCTTGCTGACCACCGTTGCCACACCTTCGAAATGCCCTGGACGGCTGGCGCCGCACAGGCCTTCGGAAAGTTGCGGGACGCTGACGCGGGTCTGTCCGGCCATGCCGTCGGGGTACATCTCTTCAACGGTTGGCGCGAACAGCAGGTCGCAGCCCGCTTCAAGGAGTTTTTCCTGATCGGCGGCGAGGGTGCGCGGGTATTTGTCGAGGTCTTCGCCGGCACCGAACTGCAACGGGTTGACGAAAATGCTCGCAACCACGAAATCCACCCGTTGGGTGGCCTTGGTGATCAGTGCGACATGACCGCTGTGCAGGTTGCCCATGGTTGGCACGAAGCCGATGCGCTTGCCTTCACCGCGGGCACGGGCCACGGCGGCCCGTAGTTCGCGGACGGTTTTGACGGTGTTCATGCAGAGAATCCATGTTCGGTGCCAGGGAAAGTCGACGCCTTGACTTCGCTGACATAGGCGCTCAAGGCGGCCTGAATACTGGTTTGGCCGGTCATGAAGTTTTTCACGAACTTGGGGACGCGACCGGTAATGGACAGGCCCAGCATGTCATGCAGCACTAGTACCTGGCCGTCGGTGTGGTGGCCGGCGCCAATCCCGATGACCGGTATGTTCACGGCCTGGGTGATTTCTGCGGCCAGTTCGCTGGGCACGCATTCGAGCAGCAACATCGCCGCGCCGGCCTGCTCCAGGGCAATGGCATCGGCACGCATCTGCCGCGCCTGGTTTTCATTGCGACCCTGGACCTTGTAGCCACCGAGGATGTTCACCGATTGCGGGGTCAGGCCCATGTGGGCACAGACCGGAACGCCTCGTTCCGCCAGCAGGCGGATCGAGTCCGCCAACCACAATGCGCCTTCGACCTTGATCATGTGAGCGCCGGACTGCATCAGCAGGGCGCTGTTGGTCATGGTCTGTTCCGTGGTGGCGTAGGCCATGAAGGGCAAGTCGGCAAGGATCAAGGCGTCGGTGTTACCGCGTTTGACGGCCGCCACGTGGTAAGCCATTTCGGCGGTGGTCACTGGCAGGGTGCTGTCATGACCTTGCAGAACCATGCCGAGGGAGTCGCCCACCAGCAGCACTTCGACACCGGCCTGGTTGCAGGCGTGGGCGAAGGTTGCGTCATAGCAGGTCAGCATGGTGATTTTTTCACCTTTGTGCTTGAGACCTTGCAGAGTGGTCAGGGTGATGGCTGGCATGAAAAGTTCCTCATTCAGGCGCTGTGGAAACTACTGCGAGTAACGCGCGTGATTCTTCGTTAAATACAGGCGCACGGTCTTCTGTCGTGCTTTTAAGGCCTGGATTGCGCCCTTGATGCCGTGATGGCGGCAGCGGGACGCCTATAGTCGTGAGGAGAACGTGGGAAGTCAATTGCGTGTGTTACCGCATTGTTACGAGGAGGGTGTTACCGATGGGACTGATGCGTTTCAGCAGCCTTGGACCTTTTGTTCGACGCAAATCAATGTGGGAGCGGGCTTGCTCGCGAATACGGTGTGTCATACAAAATTGATCTCGACTGACACACCGCATTCGCGNNAGCCAGGCGTTCCAGGCCGACGAACGGGCACGCATTGAGCAATTCTGCCAGGCTGCGGCCATCAGCCAGGCGCAGATCCACAGGGGCCAATTCTGCCAATGGATAGAGCACAAAGGCCCGCTCGTGCATATGGTAATGCGGGACTTTGAGGCGAGGCTCGTCAATCAGGCGGTCACCGAACAGCAGGATGTCGAGATCCAGGGTGCGCGGCCCCCAGCGCTCAAGGCGCTCGCGGCCTTGGTCGTTTTCAATGGATTGCAAGGCGTCCAGCAGCTCAAGCGGTGCCAGAGTGCTGTCGAGAGCGGCAACCGCGTTGGTGTAGCGCGGTTGGCCAGGGAGCAACGAATCGCTTTGATAGAAGGCTGAAACCCCGACCAGTTCCGATTGCGGCAACTGTGCCAGCGCCAGGGTGGCGCTGCGCAGCTGTTCGGCGGGGTCAACGAGGTTGCTGCCCATGCCGATGTAGATGCGTTCCATGGATTACTCGCCCGTGGTGCTCGAAGCGTCTGCTGAACGCTTGCGCTTGGCGCCGCCGCTGCGACGACGTTTGCGTGGGCCGCCGGTGCCGTCGTCCTTGCCACTGAGGTCGCGAATCATGTCGCGCCGCTCACTGTCGTTGGCGTCCTGGTAGTCCGTCCACCATTCGCCCAGGCCATCGGTCTGCTCGCCCGCGCTTTCGCGTAGTAGCAGGAAGTCGTAGCCGGCGCGGAATCGCGGATTGTCCAGCAGCAGGTCGGCACGTTTGCCGCTGCGCCGTGGCAGGCGCTCCTGCATGTCCCAGATCTCGCGGATCGGCATGGTGAAGCGTTTCGGGATCGCGATGCGCTGGCACTGCTCGGCAATCAGTTCGTGAGCCGCTTCCTGCATCGCCGGAATTGGCGGCATGCCACGGTCCTGCAGGCGCAATACGCGCGCCGGCAGGGCAGGCCAGAGCAGGGCGGCAAACAGGAACGCCGGGGTCACCGGTTTGTTCTGCTTGATACGCAGGTCGGTGTTGATCAGGGCTTCGCTGATCAGGGTATGGGTATAGGTCGGGTTGTATTCCAGTGCCTCGGCGCTCGCCGGGAACAGTGGATCGAACAATTGCAGGTCGACCAGCATTTCAAAAGTGTCAGCGGCGTGACCGGACAGGAACAGCTTGAGCACTTCTTCGAACAAGCGGGCTGACGGGATCTCGCGCAGCATGGGGGCCAGCTCGCGGATAGGCGTGGCGCTGTGTTTTTCGATGCCGAAATTCAGCTTGGCGGCAAAACGCACGGCCCGCAGCATCCGCACCGGATCTTCCTGGTAGCGCTGCTTGGGGTCGCCAATCAAGCGGATCAGTTGGTTGCGAATGTCGTGTACGCCGTTGGCGTAATCGAGAATGCGTTCGCTGACCGGGTCGTAATACAGGGCGTTGATGGTGAAGTCGCGACGTTGGGCGTCTTCTTCCAGGGTCCCGTAGACGTTATCGCGCAGGATGCGCCCGCTTTCGTTGCGCGAAGATTGATTGGTGTCTTCCTCTTCGTCGTTTTGCGGGTGATTGGCGCGGAAGGTCGCGACTTCGATGATTTCGCGGCCAAAGTGGATGTGTACCAGTTTGAACCGGCGGCCGATGATCCGTGCATTACGGAATTCTGCCCGTACCTGTTCGGGTGTGGCACTGGTGGCGACGTCAAAGTCTTTCGGCGTGATGCCGAGCAGCATGTCTCGCACACAGCCGCCGACCAGATAGGCCTGGTACCCGGCGCCCTGTAGGCGTTCGACGATGTTCACCGCGTAACGGCTGAATTGCGCCTTTTGCAGCGAATGTTGACCGCTGTTGAGCACTTCAGGCGTGCTGCGAATGTGTTGCGTACGACGCAGGGGAGTACGGAATGACTGGAACAGCTTCTTCAGCATGGGATGCACTGTTTGAAGGAATGTTCGGCCAAAACGAAGAATGACCGCATGATGGGCGGGGATTCTAGCATTTAGTCGGGGGATGGTGTAGGACACAGCAGATTTGAGGTGTAGGCAGGTTTCCAAATCGCAGAAACCACAAGGGGAGCCGAAGCTCCCCAAGAAGTAGTTGCATGCTCTATTTTTGTTATTGGTTTCGGGCTTCTTGTTTTTGTTGAGTGCCCTTGTCATGAAGCTTTCCTTCATGACCCTCCCAATCGGGAGCCAAGAGCAAACGGATTGCTTTGGTCGCTGTGCTGCAGTGATCTTGCGATCCAACCAGTTCAGGCTCTGTCTTAAGACAGTTTTTTGTTGTTCTCGGCCTGGTCGTGGGGCAAGCCCCAAATACAACGCCTCTCCAAAAGAATCAGTTAGCTGCGCCTCTCGCCGTCTTGTTTTTATTGTGCGTGAGTCGATTCGTCTTATTTTTATTGTGTTGTTCGTTGCTTGTTATTGTTCTTGTACCAAACATATAGCAGGGTGCGTGCCAACTTTTGCGAACCCCAGTAAAACAAGGGGTTAGGTGCGTCGAGGGGGTCAACAAGGGCCAAAAAAAACCGGGGCTTCGTTACCGTAAGCCCCGGTTCTGTTACGTGAAAAACCTGAGGTAACAGTTTTTTCACAAAATCATGTGTTACCCGCACATGAGACAGGCGGCGTTCAGCTCTCGCTTGGTACCCCAGTCTTTCGCCGCGGGATGCCCAGGCGCTGACGGCGTTCCCACAGGCACTTGCGACTGACCCCCAGTTTGCGCGCCAGTTCGGTTTCGGTCATGTGATCCTGATGCTCGAGCACGAAGTGCTGGAAGTAGTCTTCCAGGGACAGGTCTTCGGTCGGCTCATGGTTATTGTTGCCGGCGTTGCTGCCACCTTGTTGCGGAGGCAGGCCGATGAACTCGTCGTCTTCCAGGTCGCCCAGTTCGATGTCGATGCCCAGCAGCTCGGCGGAAATTTCCGGGCTCTCGCACAGGATGACGGCGCGCTCGACCGCGTTTTCCAGCTCGCGAACGTTGCCTGGCCACGAGTAATGACGAATGGCTTGCTCGGCGTCCGGGGCGAACTTCAGGTCTGTCCGGTTGATTCGTGCGCTTTGGCGCGCCAGGAACGCATTGGCGATTTCATTGACGTCCGCGCCACGCTCGCGCAGGGCTGGCAGTTTCAGGGCAATCACGTGAAGCCGGTAATACAAGTCTTCACGGAACTGGCCGATCTTCGCCAGGCTCTTGAGATCGCGGTGGGTTGCAGCAATCAGGCGCACATCGACTTTCTGCGACTGGACCGAACCCACTCGGCGAATTTCACCTTCCTGCAGCACGCGCAGCAGGCGCGCCTGGGCTTCCAGTGGCAGCTCACCGATTTCATCGAGGAACAAGGTGCCTCCGTCCGCCGCTTCCACAAGGCCGGCACGTCCAGCGCTGGCGCCAGTGAATGCGCCTTTCTCGTGGCCGAACAGTTCGGACTCGATCAGGCTTTCCGGAATGGCTGCGCAGTTCACCGAAATCATCGGCGCCTTGGCCCGCCTGGAAAGGTTGTGCAGGGCGCGCGCCACCAGTTCTTTACCAGTGCCGGACTCGCCCTGGATCAGCACATTGGAGTCCGTCGGCGCGACTTTGCGGATCTTGCCATACAGGTCCTGCATCGGTGGGCACGAGCCGATGATGCCGATTTCACCGTTACTGTTGTCGCTACCGGCTTTGGCGGCAGCGTTGGCGACTTTGCCAACGACCGGTTCGCCGCTGGCTTGCGCCGTTTGCCGGTCACGCAGGATGCGCGCGACGGCCTGGAGCATTTCGTCGTGGTCGAAAGGCTTGGCGATGTAATCCACCGCGCCCATTTTCATCGAATCCACCGCCGAGCGCAGGCTGGCATAGCTGGTCATGATCAGCACCGGAGTGCCCTGGCCAAGCTTGATCAACTCGGTACCCGGCGCGCCCGGCAGGCGCAGGTCACTGACGATCAGGTCGAACGTGTTAATGGTGAAGCGTTCTTGTGCTTCCTGCACTGAACCGGCTTCGCTGACCTGGTACTGGTTACGTTCCAGCAGGCGGCGCAAGGCGGAGCGGATAATGGTTTCGTCTTCGACGATCAAAATGTGCGGCATTGATTCGATACTCTCGACGGTCTCAGTTCACAGCGGACGTCGCTTCGACATGACGCGGTAAGGTCACCCGGATACGGGTGCCGCGTTGGCTCTGAACATCAGCCGGGCTGTCGATGGTGATTTGTCCATAATGCTCTTCAACGATGGAATAGACCAGTGCAAGGCCCAGGCCGGTACCTTCACCCGGGTCCTTGGTGGTGAAGAAGGGTTCGAACAATCGATCCATGATGCTCGATGGAATGCCGCTGCCTTCGTCCTCCACGATCAAGTCGACCGTGTGTTCGCCGGCTTCGCTCTTGACCCGCACCGCGCTGCCGGGAGGCGAGGCGTCGCGGGCGTTTGAGAGCAGGTTGATCAATACCTGGGCGAGCCGCTGCGGATCGCCTTCGACCCAGTGATCGGGATCGCACAGGTTATAGAACTGCACTTCGAAATTGCGCCGGTTCAGGGCCAGCAGGCCAATGGCGTCCTGGGCCACTTCCGCCAGACAGACGGGCTCGTCGCTGTGCTGGTGGCTGCCGGCATGGGCAAAGCTCATCAGCGACTGGACGATGCGCGAGACGCGCTTGGTCTGTTCGAGGATCTGCCCGCTGATTTCCTTGAGTTCGCCGTCTTCCTCGCGCTCTTCGCGCAGGTTCTGCGCCAGGCAGGCGATGCCGGTGATCGGGTTGCCGATTTCGTGGGCCACGCCCGCGGCCAGGCGACCGATGCTGGCCAGGCGCTCGGAGTGCACCAGTTTGTCTTCGAGCATCTGGGTTTCGGTCAGGTCTTCCACCAGCAGCACCAGGCCACTGTTGCCCGGAGCGAGGGGTTCGTCGATCGCCGCTTTGTGCAGGTTCAGCCAGCGAGTCTGGCCGTCAAGGGCCAGGTGCTGTTTGTGCAAGTGCTCATCCGGGACATTGATGAAGCCTTGCAGCAGTTCTTTCCATGGATCGGCAATGGTGCTCAGGCGCGAACCGACCACGCGCTGCGCGGCGATGCCGGTCAACTCCTCCATGGCTTTGTTCCACATGAGGATTTCCTGGTCCTTGGCCAGCGAGCAGACGCCCATCGGCAATTCCTGCAGGGTCTGGCGGTGATAGCGGCGCAGGGCATCGAGTTCGGCGGCCAGGCCGGTCAGGCGCGAATGGTAATCCTCGAGGCGGCTTTCGATGAAGTGGATGTCCTCGGTGACATAATTTTCGCCGCCGGCCTTGTAGGGCAGGAACGTCTCGACCATGTCCTGGGCCACGCTTGGCCCCATCAGGCCGGACAAATTGGCTTCGATCCGGTCGCGCAAGCGGCGCAAGGCGTACGGTCGACGCTCGTCGAAGGGCAGGTAGAGATCGCGCAGGGCTTGTTCGACTTCCTTCTGCGCAGCCTTGGCTCCCAGCGGTTTGGCCAGCTGAGTGGCGAATTCCTGGGGCGAGGCGGCGTGCAGCTCCCGGCGTTGCGGGCGGCGCACGTTGTCCACGGCACAGGCTTCGGCGGCGCTGGCCTCTTCAGTGCTGGCATTGGTGAACAGCGAAATCAGGGTGAACATCAGTACGTTGGCGGCCAGGGAGGCGATCGCAGCCATGTGCCAACTGGTGTCGTCGAGCACGTAGATCATGTTCAACAACGGTATGTAGAAGCCCTGCAGGTTGCCGACCAGCGGTAGCAACATGGTCACCAGCCACACCAGGATCCCCGCCAGCAGCCCGGCGATGAAGCCGCGACGGTTGGCGGTCGGCCAATACAGGACCGACAGCACGCCCGGCAGGAACTGCAGCGTGGCCACGAAGGCGACGATGCCGAGGTTGGCCAGGTCCTGCTCCGCACCCAGCAGCAGGTAGAAACCGTAGCCGGCCATGATGATGGCGACGATCAGGGCGCGACGGGTCCACTTCAACCAACGGTAGATGTTGCCTTCAGCCGGTGGCTGGTACAGCGGCAGCACCAGGTGGTTCAAGGCCATGCCCGACAGGGCCAGGGTGGTGACGATGATCAGGCCGCTGGCCGCAGACAGGCCGCCGACATAGGCCAGCAGTGCCAGGGCCTTGCTGTTGGCCGCGATGCCGATGCCCAGGGTGAAATATTCCGGGTTGGTGGTGGCGCCGAGTTTCAGGCCGGCCCAGAGAATCAGCGGCACTGCCAGGCTCATCAGCAGCAGGAACAGCGGCAAGCCCCAGCTCGCGCTGACCAGCGAGCGCGGATTGAGGTTTTCGGTGAAGGTCATGTGGTACATGTGCGGCATGACGATCGCCGAAGCGAAGAACACCAGCAACAGCGTGCGCCAAGGGCCTTCCTGCAGTGGCGTGTGCAGCGCGGCCAGGGCGGTCTGGTTTTGCAGCAGCCACAACTCCAGTTGTTGCGGGCCGTCGAATACGCCATACAGCGCATAGAGGCCGACGCCGCCGAGGGCGATCAGCTTGATCACCGACTCGAAGGCGATCGCGAACACCAGGCCTTCATGTTTTTCCCGGGTGGCGATGTGCCGGGAGCCGAAGAAAATCGTGAACAGCGTGATCAGTGCGCAGAAACTCAGCGCCACGCGATGCTGTACCGGCTCGCGGGTGAGGATGCCGATGGAGTCGGCGACTGCCTGGATCTGCAGCGCCAGCAGGGGCAATACCCCGACCAGCATGAAAATCGTGGTCAGCGCGCCGGCCCAGGTGCTGCGAAAGCGGAACGCGAACAGATCGGCCAGGGATGACAGCTGATAGGTTCGGGTGATCTTCAGGATTGGATACAGCAGCACCGGCGCCAGCAGAAACGCGCCGGAAACACCCAGGTAGCTGGACAGGAAGCCGTAGCCATACTGATAGGCCAGGCCCACGGTGCCATAAAATGCCCAGGCACTGGCGTAGACCCCCAGGGACAAGGTGTACGTCAGCGGGTGGCGAATGATCGCCCGCGGGATCATGCCCCGTTCGCTGACCCAGGCTACGCCGAACAGCACCGCCAGGTACGCGGCGCTGATCAGGATCATCTGGGTCAGGCTAAAGCTCATCGGCATCTTTTTGGCTCTGCAGGATGAAGGTCACGACGATCAGGATCAGCCAGAGCAGATAAGGGCGATACCAGGCGCCGGTGGCGTCGATCCACCAATCCATGATGGCCGGGGAAAACAGATAAATCCCCACTACCAGGAGCAGGACCAAGCGATAGATGTACATCCCGGCCTCTCTTTTTTATGCCCGTGCCCGAAAACGTGCGGCGATGGTAACGGATGGGCGCGCCACTGCAAGCACGATCACTGTAGCTGCGCCTCGGGCAGGCTCAGTGTGCGCGGGATCAACCGGGCATCCCAGTGGGCAATGCCCCAATCCAGCACTTCCCGTGGCGTGGCGTAGGCCAGTTCGGCACCGGGTTTTTGTCCCAGGGCGCGCAAGGCTCGCAACAACAACGGCGTAGCCTGATCTGCGGTGAGCGGCGGCGAACGGTAGGACTTGCCGAGTTTGTTGCCATCGGGCTGGGTGATCAGCGGGATGTGCAAGTAGCGCGGCTGGCGCAGGCCGAGAAGCTCCTGCAGGTAGAGCTGGCGCGGCGTGGAATCGAGCAGGTCGGCACCGCGCACGATGTCGGTGATGCCTTGCCAGGCATCGTCCAGCACCACCGCCAGTTGATAAGCATAGAGCCCGTCGCGCCGGCGAATCACGAAATCACCGACATCCCGGCCCAGATGCTGGTGAAACTCGCCTTGCACCCGATCAATGAAGTGGTAATCAAGTTCGGGGACGCGAATGCGAATGGCGGCATCTTCGGTGCCGTGTCCGGCATTGCGGCACAACCCCGGATAGATGCCGTGGTACGGCTCCAGTTGTTTGCGCGAGCAGGTACAGGCGTAGGCCAGGCCCTGGCTGAACAGGCGATCGAGCACTTGGGCATAGGCATCGTGACGGTCGCTCTGGCGCACCATCTGGCCATCCCACTCGAAACCATAGCTCTCCAGTGCCTTGAGGATTGCGGCCTGAGCGCCGGGCTCTTCGCGGGGCGGGTCGAGATCCTCCATGCGCATCAACCAGCGCCCACCCACCGAGCGCGCGTCGAGGTACGAGGCCAATGCAGCAACCAGCGAGCCGAAGTGCAGGTGACCACTGGGCGTGGGGGCGAAGCGGCCGATGTAGGTAGGGGAGGTGATGGCGGTCATGAATGCAATGTTACGTTGTCCGGTCGTGCGCAAGTCCCATGTGGGAGCGAGCCTGCTCGCGAAAGCTGAGTGTCAGCCTGCATCAATATTGGGCCTGGAAGCCCCTTCGCGAGCAGGCTCGCTCCCACAGGTTTCCTGTCGAAGCATACGTCAGAAACAAAAACGGAGCGTTCGCACGCTCCGTTCTTTACTCAAGTCGATATTACTTGCCGACTTGCTTTTCCTTGATTTCCGCCAGAGTCTTGCAGTCGATGCACAGGTCAGCGGTAGGGCGTGCTTCAAGACGCTTGACGCCGATCTCGATGCCGCAGGACTCACACCAGCCGTACTCTTCGTCTTCGATCAACTGAAGCGTCTTGTCGATCTTCTTGATCAACTTGCGCTCACGATCGCGGGCTCGAAGCTCGAGAGCGAACTCTTCTTCCTGGCTGGCACGGTCTGCCGGGTCAGGGAAGTTGGCCGCTTCGTCCTTCATGTGGTCCACAGTCTTGTCGACACCTTCCATCAGCTCTTTTTTCCACTGATTCAGAACCTTGGTGAAGTGTTTGCGCATGGGCTCGCCCATGTACTCTTCGCCAGCTTTCTGAACATAGGGCTCGAAGCCGCTGATCGCCTGATTCGCTTGTTGCTTTGCTTGGGTGGACATGAAATAGACCGCCTCTACTCTTGTAATCCATCTGCGCAGGATTGCTCCATCACCGGCACCTGCCGGCCCTGCGGCTGCAAGCGGGCGAACTTACCAGATCAAATCAGACCGCGCTACTCCCGGATGTCGAGGCCGCGGCCTGCGGCGCTTTCAAATGATGGCAAAGCGTTGCCTGGTGGCTCTGGAACCCTGCTCAATTAATGATTTTAGTCAAACCCCGGGCACTCGCTCAGTTCGTTTGTGCCTGGGTCATAAGGCCTCTGACCGCTTTAGGTTCTCGCTCGTTCCTGCGCTTGGGTAGAATTGGTTCTTTTCCCTGTTGAAGGAAGGCCAATGGCTCAGTCCTACAGTGCCCGCAGTCGCGCAATCGAACCTTTCCATGTCATGGCGTTGCTCGCGCGGGCCAATGAATTGCAGGCTGCAGGTCACGATGTGATCCACCTGGAAATCGGCGAACCGGACTTCACAACCGCCGAGCCGATCATCCGCGCCGGACAGGCGGCACTGGAGGGGGGCAAGACGCGTTACACCGCCGCGCGCGGAATCCCCGAGCTGCGCGAGGCTATTGCGGGCTTTTATCAGCAGCGTCATGGCTTGAACATCGACCCGCGACGCATCCTCATCACGCCCGGCGGTTCCGGTGCGTTGCTGCTGGCCAGTGCCTTGTTGGTCGATCCGGGCAAGCACTGGCTGCTCGCCGACCCGGGTTACCCGTGCAACCGGCACTTCCTGCGCCTGGTGGAAGGCGCCGCGCAGCTAGTCCCGGTGGGGCCGGACGTGCGTTATCAACTGACGCCGGATCTGATTGAGCGGCATTGGGACCAGGACAGTGTGGGCGCACTGGTGGCCTCACCGGCCAACCCGACCGGTACGATCCTCACCCGCGACGAGCTGGCGCAACTGTCCCAGGCCATCAAACAGCGCCACGGTCACCTGGTGGTGGACGAGATTTACCACGGCCTGACCTACGGCACCGATGCGGCCAGCGTGCTGGAAGTCGACGACAGCGCCTTTGTGCTGAATAGTTTTTCTAAATATTTCGGCATGACCGGCTGGCGTCTTGGCTGGCTGGTAGCGCCGGATGCGGCGGTGAGTGAGCTGGAAAAGCTCGCGCAAAACCTCTATATCAGCGCGCCTAGCATGGCCCAGCACGCGGCGTTGGCCTGTTTTGAACCGGCGACCATCGCGATCCTGGAAGAGCGTCGCGCCGAATTTGGTCGTCGTCGCGACTACCTGCTGCCTGCCTTGAGAGCGCTTGGTTTCGGTATCGCCGTCGAGCCGGAAGGCGCGTTCTACCTGTATGCCGATATCAGCAAGTTCGGCGGCGATGCCTTCGCGTTCTGCCGTCATTTCCTCGAAACCGAGCATGTCGCGATTACGCCCGGGCTGGACTTCGGCCGGTATCAGGCCGGGCATCATGTGCGGTTTGCCTACACCCAAAACCTTGAGCGCTTGCAGGAAGCGGTGGAGCGTATCGGGCGTGGCTTGCGGAGCTGGCAAGGCTGATGCGTTTTCATCCCCCACTCGAAGAAGGTCGGCTGATTCGCCGCTACAAGCGTTTTCTCGCCGATATCGAAACCGTCGATGGTGAGTTGCTGACTATTCATTGCCCTAACACGGGCTCGATGCTCAATTGTCAGGTCGAAGGCGGGCAGGTCTGGTTCAGTCGCTCCAATGACCCCAAGCGCAAGTTGCCCGGCACCTGGGAAGTCGGCGAAACCCCGCAAGGGCGCTTGTTCTGCGTGAATACCGGGCGGGCCAATGGCTTGATCGAAGAGGCGTTGCGAGCGGGGGTGATCACCGAGTTGAACGGCTTCACCGAGCTCAAGCGCGAAGTCGCTTACGGTCAGGAAAGCAGTCGCATCGATTTCCGCCTCGAGTACCCGAGCGGGCACGCGTACGTGGAAGTAAAAAGTGTCACCCTGGGCTATGAAGGCACGGCTGTGGCGGCGTTCCCCGATGCGGTGACCCAGCGCGGGGCCAAGCATTTGCGGGAGTTGGCCCATCTGGCTCGGGACGGGATTCGTGCGGTGCAATTGTATTGCGTCAATCTCAGCGGCATCGAAGCGGTGCGTCCGGCGCAAGAAATCGATTCAGCCTACGCACAGGCCTTGCGTGAGGCCGTGACGTGCGGGGTTGAAGTGTTGGCCTACGGTGTTCGCCTGACCCATGAGGAGATGGTGGTGGACCGGCGTCTTGAAGTATTGCTCGGCGGTTAGAGGCTGACCCAGATGCCTTGTGCGTCTTCGCGACAATCGACACGGGTCAGCGATTGTCCTGCGCAAGGGCCGGCGACACATTCGCCGTCCTCGATCAGGAACAGGGCGCCATGGGTGGCGCACTGGATCAGGCTGTTACTGGGGTCGAGGAATTGGTCAGGGGTCCATTCGAGTCCGACGCCACGGTGCGGGCAGCGATTGATGTAGACGTAGACCTGGCCACCCCGGCGTACGGCGAACAACTTCTGGCCGTCGAGGTTGAAACCGCGGCTGCTGGCGTCGGCCAGTTCAATGCCGGTACACAGAAATTTCATGCTGATCCTCAGGTCGCAAGCACTGACCAAATAGCTGAGTTGCCCAATGCAAACCCGTTTCAGATGCTCAGGATACTGGCTGCAGCGTTGCGCGACTTTCCCGCGGGCAAAAAAAGACCCGGCAAGAGCCGGGTCAAATAACCGTGATTAGCCTGATGAGGAGATAATCTGAGAGTCCGAACCAAGGGCTTTTCAGAATATCGACCAGTCTCGCGACCAGTTGTGATAATCATATCGATTCTCATTACCAAGTCAACAGGTGATTTCCATTTACCTGATTCCTGTCGCACGATGGTTCCAAGTCCTTGTATTCACTGAGCTCTGCCTGTCGTTTTCAGTGCACTCAACTGTGTAACCTGTTTATTCAGCAGATCGATACGCCGGGCCATGCTCTCTATCAGGCTGTTAGCAATCTTCGGATTGCTCTGGGTAAGGCTCAAGAACTGATCCTTGGGAATGCGCATGAGGGTGCAGGGTTCACTGGTGATGACCGTTGCGTTGCGTTTCTCCCCGGTAAACACGGCCATGGCGCCGAAAATCTCATCCTTGGGCACGTCGCCCACCTTCACCCCATCGACAAACGCTTCGGCATGGCCGTCGATGATCACGAACACATGGTCCGCCTCATCGCCCTGATGGATCAGGATTTCGCCGCTGGCAACTCGCTGGAAGCCGTTGGTGGCGCGAAACTCCGGTTGCTTGAGGCGCGCCACGGCATCGGACAGCAGGGCGGTCTGGCCCGCCATGTACTGCAGGAACAGCTCCGAGCGGGTCGGGTCGGCATAGATGTGCTGGAACACCTGCGATCGAAGGTAGGGTGTCAGCGCCAGGGGCGTCTTGCTGCACAAGCGACAGCGCGGCAATCCCGCGTCCTGGCGCAGGCCGATCAGATCGCCATGCTGCAGGTAGAACAGTGCGCGATCGTCGATGCATCCATGCAGCCGGCCGTCATCCAGCATGAACAGTTGATCGGCGGGCAAAACGGCGGCCAGGTCGTCGATGGCGGAAAATTCGACGGCGGGCCCGCTCGGTGTCAAACCCTGCAACAGCCGGGCGGGAATGTTCTGCAGGCGAGTGATCAGTGTTTCGGCGTAGGCCGGTTGTTCCCCAAGTAAGTACATGGCGAGCGGTACTCGTTCAATTCTTGTGGCGTGACGAGATGGCTTCGAGTTGTTTGTTCAAGGCTTCCTTGCGTTCGGCGGGGATGTCATTCCAGTGCACGTCCATCAAGGCGCCTTCGATCGCGTACAACAACACCTTGGACGCCCGGAACCCGCGCGTGCGCACGGCTCGATAAGCATCCACCGCCCCCAGGCGACGCAAGTCCGAGGCGCTGTGGATGCCCACGGCATGCAGCCATTGCGCCGACGTCTTGCCAAGATTCTTCAGGTGTTGCAGTTCATCATTCATCAAGCCTCCTTGCGATGGCCGAATGGTGCATGGGCAAGCTTCTGAGGAGTGTAGCCATCAGTAGGAAAAGCGTGATTGTTTGCTCGTTTTTGACGCAAAAGCTTCTAAGAGGCCGCTGGCTGTGATGCTGCCAAAAGCAAGGAAAAGGTGAGAAAAGCGATCAATTTGCCAAGTTTTCAGGCAATACTGCCCAAAATTCAGCGCAATGTCGGGGCGCTGGACTTGTCAATTCAGACTGGCGGTCAGCGGGTGCGATAACGCAGGCGCGTACCGAAGTTCATCGACATCAGGATTTCGTCCGCGCTCAGCTCCACTGGGAAATAGGCGCCGGAAATCTGTGCGTGGGCCAGGCTCGCACCTTCGAGCGAAGCGTTGCGAAAATCGATGCCGCGCAGATCGGCGGAGCGAAAATAGGCGTCGGTGAAGTCGATGCCCTCGGCGTTGAGTTCGCGCAGGTCGAGGCCGCGGAAATCACCACCGATCATGTCGATAGGACCCTGTTTGGGGCGCTCTTTGTTAAAACCGGTGATGTCGTCTTTATGCAGCAAGGCATACAGCGGGGAGTCGAGCAGTTTCGGCTGGCTCATGTCACGTCACCTGTTGGATTTATGACGCCAGTATAGTGCCGCTGTTGCCGTGAAGCCGGATCAGGCTTCACGGCTTAAATGCTCCTTACAGGCCGGGCAGGCGCTGGCGAATCTGTTCTACGACTGTGTCGAGGGTTCCGCTTTCGTTGGTCTGCACGCGTTTGCTGCAGAGTATTTCTGCGGGCGTCAATGCTTCACGACTGGCTTGCTGGGCTTCGATTACGGCCAGGGTGGCGTCGGACGGATCCTTTTTGTCTGCCTGGCGCAGGGCCAGCCAGCTCTCGATCACTGCTTGGGGTGCATTGCAGTCAAGGATCAGGAACGGCGCGCCGGTCGCTTCGGCCACTTTCGCCGCCTTGTCGCGCTCTTCATGCTTGAGGTAGGTGGCATCGACCACCACCGGGAACCCGGCGTGCAGGATCAGCCCGGCAATTTCATGCAAACGCTGGTAGGTCGCGACACTGGCATCGGCACTATAAATGCCGGCTTGCAGGTCATTGGCGACGGTTTGCTCGCCGAACAGGCGTTTGCGTTCGACATCGGAGCGCAGGCGAATCGCCCCCAGTGCTTCGACCAGGCGCATGGCCACGTGGCTTTTGCCAACGGCGGAAACGCCGTGGGTGATGGCCATGAAGGGGGACGGGATGGTGCTGTAGCTTTCCGCCAGGTTGGCGTAGTTGCGGTATTGGCGCAGTGTCGTGGCGCGCTGCACCGCAGTGGCCTCGGCCGGCATGCTGAACAGAGTAACCTTGGCGCGCACCAGCGCCCGGTAGGCTTTATAGAAGTTCAGCAGTTCCAGGCCACGGTAATCGCCGGTCAGCTCCAGGTATTGGCTGATGAATCGACGTGCCAGGCACTTCAGGCCGCGGTCTTCCAGGTCCATCGCCAGGAAGGCGGTGTCGGCGTACACGTCGGTGAAGCGGAACGGTTCGTTGAACTCGATGCAGTCGAAGATCACCACGCGGCCGTCGATCACGGTAGCGTTGCCCAAATGGATGTCGCCGTGGCATTCGCGAATGAAGCCCTCGGCCTTGCGTTGGGCAAACAGTGGCTTGAGACGCTCGAAGCTGCTTTCAGCCCAGGCCAGCAGGGCGTCCAGTTGCAGCAGGTCGGCCTTGTCGCTGAGGAAGGGGCGAATTTGCTCGAAGTTCTGCCGTACAGGGGCCATGACGCTGTCTGCGGTCCCGGCTTCGTGTTCTGCCGGCACTCGCGGTGCGTCCAGATGGAAGCGGGCAATCTGTTCAGCCATCTGGTCGATGTGCGCCGGTGTCAGTTCGCCATTGGCTTGCAGAGTGCTGAGCAATCCGTCCTGATCAAACTGGCGCATTTTCAGCGCGTACTCGATGGCTGGACCCTCGCCGCCCAGTTGCGGTGCTTCGGCGCTACCGGTGATCGGTAACACTTCGAGATAAAGATCCTGGGTCAGGCGCTGGTTCAGGCGCAGCTCTTCTGCGCAGAAGTGCTTCCGAGCCTCGAGGGTGGTGAAGTCGAGGAAGCCGAAGTTCATCGGCTTCTTCACTTTATAAGCAAAGGGGCCGGTAAGCACGACCCAGGAAATGTGGGTCTCGATGACCTTGAAACCATCTACAGGATGCGGGTAGAGGGCCGGGTTTTGCAGGGCGGCGATCAGGGACTGGCTCACAGGCGATCCTTAAGAGTCGGAAAAAATTCAGGTCGTCATTATGGCGTCTAGCCAGCCTAACGCAAACTCGCGGGCCTCCTGTTGACTATGAATAAAGTGCGTATAATCCGCCGCCATGACTCGTACTCGATCCCCCCGTACCCCAAAGAATCCCCCCTCCAGAGGCCTGCGGCCCTGGCTTGGCTGGGCCCTTAAACTCAGCCTGGTCGGCCTTGTGGTGCTGGCCGGGTTCGCCGTTTACCTCGATGCCATCGTGCAGGAGAAGTTCTCCGGTAAGCGCTGGATGATTCCGGCCAAGGTCTACGCACGTCCGCTCGAGCTGTTCGTCGGACAAAAGTTGAGCAGGGACGATTTTCTCACCGAGCTCGATGCCTTGGGTTATCGCCGTGAAAGCGTGGCCAACGGTCCGGGCGCGGCTTCCGTCAACGGCAATACCGTCGATCTGAATACCCGTGGCTTCCAGTTCTATGAAGGCATGGAGCAAGCGCAACCGGTGCGTGTGCGCTTCTCGGGCGACTACGTGGCCGAGCTGTCGGCGGCCAAGGGTTCGAAACTGTCGGTGGTGCGTCTGGAACCGCTGCTGATCGGTGGCCTGTACCCGAAAAACCTCGAAGACCGGATCCTGATCAAGATCGATCAGGTGCCGCCGTATTTGCTCGAGACCCTGGTCGCGGTCGAGGACCGTGATTTCTATCACCACTTTGGTGTCTCGCCGAAGTCGATTGCCCGGGCGATCTGGGTCAACGGCTCGTCGGGTCGCATGCGTCAGGGGGGAAGTACCCTGACCCAGCAGCTGGTCAAGAACTTCTACCTGACCAACGAGCGCAGCCTGACCCGCAAACTGACCGAAGCCATGATGGCGTTGCTGTTGGAACTGCACTACGACAAGCGTGAGATCCTTGAGGCTTACCTCAACGAAGTGTTTATCGGTCAGGACGGTCAACGCGCGGTGCACGGTTTCGGCCTGGCCAGCCAGTTCTTCTTCAGTCAGCCTCTGGCCGAGCTCAAGCTGTATCAGGTGGCCTTGCTGGTCGGCATGGTCAAGGGGCCGTCCTCCTACAACCCGCGCCGGTATCCGGAGCGTGCACTTGAGCGGCGTAACCTGGTGCTCGATGTGCTGCAGGAGCAGGGTGTCGCCACGGCGGAGCAAGTCGAAGCGGCGAAAAAAATGCCGTTGGGCGTGACCAAGCGCGGCAGTCTGGCGGACAGCTCGTTCCCTGGCTTCCTTGACCTGGTCAAGCGCCAGCTGCGTGAAGACTACCGCGACGAAGACTTGACCGAGGAGGGGCTGCGGATCTTCACCAGCTTCGATCCGATCCTGCAGATGAAGGCCGAAGCGTCGGTCAACGACACGTTCAAGCGCCTGTCCGGTCGCAAGGGCTCGGATGAGGTCGAGGCGGCGATGGTGGTGACCAATCCGGAAACCGGCGAGGTGCAGGCCATGATCGGCAGTCGCCAGGCCAGCTTTGCCGGTTTCAACCGGGCGCTGGACGCGGTGCGGCCGATCGGCTCGTTGATCAAGCCGGCGGTTTACCTGACGGCGCTGGAAAAACCGAGCCAGTACACATTGACCAGTTGGCTGTCGGACGACTACTTCTCGGTCAAGGGCGCCGACGGCCAGGTCTGGAAACCGCAGAACTATGATCGCCGTTCCCACGGCACGGTCTTCCTTTACCAAGGGCTGGCGCACTCCTACAACTTGTCGACCGCACGCCTGGGCCTGGCCGTGGGTGTGCCGAATGTCCTCAAGACTCTTGGGCGCCTGGGTGTCAGTCGCGAGTTTCCGGCCTTCCCGTCGATGTTGCTGGGCGCTGGCGGTATGACCCCGATCGAAGTGGCGACCATGTACCAGACGCTCGCCAATGGCGGTTTCAATACGCCGATGCGCGGGATCCGTAGCGTCCTGACGGCGGAAGGCGAGCCGCTCAAGCGTTATCCGTTCCAGATCCAGCAGCGTTTCGACCCCGCGTCGATCTACCTGATCCAGAGCGCCATGCAGCGCGTGATGCGTGAAGGTACCGGCAGCTCGGTCTACAACGTGTTGCCAAAGACCTTGACCCTGGCCGGCAAGACCGGCACCAGTAACGACTCGCGAGACAGTTGGTTCGCAGGTTTCAGTCAGGACTTGCTGGCGGTGGTCTGGTTGGGACGCGACGACAACGGCAAGACACCGTTCACGGGTGCCACCGGTGCGTTGCAGGTCTGGACCAGCTTCATGCGCAAGGCCGACCCGTTGCCGCTGGACATGCCGCAGCCGGATAATATCGTTCAGGCCTGGGTCGATTCGCGAACCGGCCAAGGCTCCGACGCCGGTTGCCCCGGCGCCGTGCAGATGCCGTATATTCGCGGCAGCGAACCGCCTCCCGGTCCCGCTTGTGGTGGCGAAAGCCCGATCAACGGTGAAACGGTGATGGATTGGGTCAAGGGCTGGATGAATTAAGCAAAGAGGGTTTCAAGTGAACAAGTGGTTGATTCCAGCGATTACCGCCGTGGCTTTGCTCAGCGGTTGTTCTTCGGTACAGCGCGGCTCGATTCCGGTGGTGGACTCCGGCACCAAGGTCTCCAATAGCGAGCGCGTATCGGCGAACGGCGGCTACCGTCAGACGACGGTAAAGCGTCCTGTGCAACCCCAGGCCCAGGAGATTCCACAAGGCGATACTGGTGTTGTCGTGATGGTGCCGGGTGGTGGTGCGGTGACGTCGGCACCGATCAGCACGACTCCGATTACTCCGGGACCAATAACCCCGGGCCCGATTACGCCCGGGCCGATCGACACGTCGCCGGTTCAGTCCGCACCGGTCAATCAAGGCAGCTACAGCATGCCCTCGACACCGAGCGGGATTCCGTCGGCCAGTTCCGGTGGCTTGTCCGCCGACGAGCAACTGGACGGGCCGGTGCTGGCATTATTAACCACCGCTCAGCAGCAACAGGCCGGCGGCGATCTCAATGGCGCTTCTTCCAGCCTCGAGCGCGCCCAGCGTGTCGCACCGCGTGAGCCGCAAGTGCTCTATCGCCTGGCGCAAGTGCGCATGGCCCAAGGTGATGCGGCGCAGGCCGAGCAATTTGCTCGCCGTGGCCTGACCTTCGCCAACGGGCGTCCGGCACTGCAGGCCAGCCTGTGGGAGCTGATCGCCCAAGCGCGCGAGAAACAGGGTGATTCGGCGGGCGCCGCTTTGGCTCGCCAGAAAGCCAAGGTTACTTCGTGATGGATGTACGGTTTCCGAAGATTGCCGATCAACTGCTGCTGATCGAACGCGAATTGCGGGTGCAAGGGTGGTGGGACGAGGTCGCGCCATCCGCTGAAGCGCTGTCCAGCGTCGAGCCGTTTTCAGTTGATACGCTGGACTTCGAGCAGTGGCTGCAATGGATCTTCCTGCCGCGCATGAAAGCAATCCTGGAGCAGGATCTGCCCTTGCCGAATGCATCTGGGATTCAGGAGATGGCTGAAATGGTCTTCGCCCAGCGCAATGTCCAGGGCAAGGATCGGCAGCTGCAGGCTTTGCTCAAAGAGTTCGATCAACTGATCACCGCCTCGCGCTGAGCTGCGATCCCCTGTAGGAGCTGTCGAGTGCAACGAGGCTGCGATCTTTTGATCTTGCTTTCAAAAAAAGATCGCAGCCTCGTTGCACTCGACAGCTCCTACGGGCTCCTACATGCAGTTATCCGCAATCTGCATTTGCGTTTCATCGATGCGCTCTTGACGCTGGGAGTCGTCAATACGCCGCATCTGGCCATCCACTTCCTCTCTCAAGCGCGGATTATTCTGTAGCTGCGCCAGGTTGGTTCGTGCCTGTTCGCAGAAGACCTTCAGCTGGTTCTGTTGCTCGCTCACCTGCTTCTTCACCGATTTGTCGATGGCTTGTTGGTCGCCAATTGCACCGTTGCGGGCGCCAGTGCCCGACCTGCCAGGCTGTGAGGCGGGCGTAACGATGGTAGTGGCAGGCTGATCCCGAGGCGGTTGAGCATCGAAATGGGTAACGCCCTGGGCGTCGACCCACTGGTAAATCTGCGCGGCCATGGACAGCGGGCTAAGGGCGAGCATCAGGCCGGCGATGAGGAAGTGCGTACGCATGCCAATTCCTTGTCAAAAGTTGCGCAATTGAAGCTAACACGCAGGGGGTTTACAGGTTTTTTCTTGCGTTCTCATGTGGTTAGTAGAATAAAGCTCATAGACGACTTGACTTGCAAGGGACGAAACAGAAGAATCCAAGGTCCGCTGTAGAGGGACTGCCAGAAGCAGACCCACTCGGCAGATCATGAGGCGCACATCCGCGCCGACCTGTTACACCCGCAACGCGTTACCTCGCGCTGGGTGGGAAAGGCCCGCAACACTTGGGACGATCCCAATACTTGCTCAGTCAGTGCTGACGTAGTCGGCGACCACCGTCGCTCATGCTCTGCTGGGAAGTAAACCTATTAAGACCCGTCCCCCTTTTCGTGGACGGTATTCTGGCGTTTTAGAGGTGAACAACGTGGAGCTTTTATCTGGCGGTGAGATGCTCGTCCGCTTTTTGCGCGACGAAGGCGTCAAATATATCTACGGGTACCCGGGCGGTGCTCTTCTTCATGTCTATGATGCCTTGTTCAAAGAACCGGAAGTGACTCACATCCTGGTTCGTCACGAGCAGGCCGCGACCCATATGGCTGACGGCTACGCCCGTGCCACCGGTAAAGCCGGCGTGGTACTGGTGACCTCCGGCCCGGGCGCGACCAACGCCATCACCGGTATCGCCACGGCCTACATGGACTCCATTCCGATGGTGGTGATTTCCGGCCAGGTGCCTAGCACCATGGTCGGTACCGACGCCTTCCAGGAAACCGACATGATCGGTATTTCCCGGCCGATCGTGAAACACAGCTTCATGATCAAGCATGCGTCGGAAATCCCGGAAGTCATGAAGAAGGCGTTCTACCTGGCGCAATCCGGTCGTCCTGGTCCGGTCGTTGTCGATATTCCGAAAGACATGACCAACCCGGCCGAGAAGTTCGAATACGTCTTCCCGAAAAAAGCCAAGCTGCGCTCCTACAGCCCGGCCGTTCGCGGCCACTCGGGGCAAATCCGCAAGGCGGCAGAAATGCTCCTGGCGGCCAAGCGGCCTGTGCTGTATTCGGGCGGTGGCGTCATCCTGGGTGGTGGCTCCGCGCCGCTCACCGAGTTGGCGAAGATGCTCAACCTGCCAGTGACCAACACCCTGATGGGCCTGGGCGGTTACCCTGGTACCGACCGTCAGTTCATCGGCATGCTGGGTATGCACGGCAGCTACACCGCCAACCTGGCGATGCACCATGCTGACGTGATCCTGGCCGTCGGCGCGCGCTTCGACGACCGCGTCATCAACGGCGCATCGAAGTTCTGCCCGAACGCCAAGATCATCCACATCGACATCGACCCGGCTTCGATCTCCAAGACCATCAAGGCCGATGTGCCTATCGTGGGTCCGGTCGAGAGCGTCCTGACCGAAATGGTCGCGATCCTCAAGGAAATCGGCGAGACCCCGAACAAGGAGTCCGTGGCCAGCTGGTGGAAGCAGATCGACGAGTGGCGCGGTGACCGCGGCCTGTTCCCTTATGACAAGGGCGACGGCAGTGTCATCAAGCCGCAGGCGGTGATTGAAACCCTGTGCGAAGTGACCAAGGGCGATGCCTATGTAGCCTCCGACGTGGGTCAGCACCAGATGTTCGCGGCGCAGTACTACAAGTTCAACAAGCCGAACCGCTGGATCAACTCCGGTGGCCTGGGCACGATGGGCTTCGGTTTCCCTGCGGCCATGGGTATCAAGTTGAGCTTTCCGGATGATGACGTCGCCTGCGTAACGGGCGAGGGCAGCATCCAGATGAACATTCAGGAATTGTCGACCTGCCTGCAATACGGTTTGCCGGTCAAGATCGTCATCCTGAACAACGGTGTACTGGGCATGGTTCGCCAATGGCAGGACATGAGCTACGGCAGCCGTCACTCTCATTCCTACATGGAATCGCTGCCTGATTTCGTCAAGCTGGCGGAGGCCTATGGCCACGTTGGCGTGCGCATCACTGATTCGAAAGATTTGAAGTCGAAGATGGAAGAGGCGTTCGCCATGAAAGATCGCCTGGTGGTAATCGATATTTCGGTCGACACCAGCGAGCACGTCTATCCGATGCAGATCAAAGACGGCTCCATGCGCGATATGTGGCTGAGCAAGACGGAGCGTACTTAATCATGCGGCACATTATTTCCTTGCTTCTGGAAAACGAACCTGGCGCTTTGTCTCGTGTTGTCGGCCTGTTCTCGCAGCGCAACTACAACATCGAAAGCCTGACCGTGGCCCCCACCGAAGACCCGACCCTGTCGCGTCTGACGCTGACCACTGTCGGGCACGATGAAGTCATCGAGCAGATCACCAAGAACCTGAACAAGCTGATCGAAGTGGTCAAATTGGTCGACCTGTCGGAAAGTGCTCACATCGAGCGCGAACTGATGCTGGTCAAGGTCAAGGCCACCGGCGCCCAGCGCGCCGAGATCAAGCGCACCACCGATATTTACCGTGGACAGATCGTCGATGTCAGTGCCAGCGTATATACCGTTCAATTGACCGGTACCAGCGACAAGCTCGACAGCTTCATCCAGTCCATTGGCACCGCCTCGATCCTGGAGACCGTCCGCAGTGGCGTCACCGGTATTGCCCGCGGCGACAAAGTACTCAGCATCTAAACCAAATTAGCGAATGGCCTGAACGGCCTGATATAGGGGAAATTCATGAAAGTTTTCTACGATAAAGACTGCGACCTGTCGATCATCCAGGGCAAGAAAGTTGCCATCATCGGTTACGGCTCCCAAGGCCACGCTCAAGCGTGCAACCTGAAAGATTCCGGCGTTGACGTGACTGTTGGCCTGCGCAAAGGCTCGGCCACTGTTGCCAAGGCTGAAGCCCACGGCCTGAAAGTGACTGACGTTGCTTCCGCTGTTGCTGCTGCCGACCTGGTCATGATCCTGACCCCGGACGAGTTCCAGTCTTCCCTGTACAAGAACGAAATCGAGCCGAACATCAAGAAAGGCGCCACCCTGGCCTTCTCCCACGGTTTCGCGATCCACTACAACCAGGTTGTGCCGCGCGCTGACCTCGACGTGATCATGATCGCGCCGAAGGCACCAGGTCATACCGTACGTTCCGAGTTCGTCAAAGGCGGCGGTATCCCTGACCTGATCGCGATCTACCAGGACGCATCCGGCAACGCTAAAAACGTAGCACTGTCCTACGCTGCTGGCGTGGGTGGCGGTCGTACCGGCATCATCGAAACCACCTTCAAGGACGAGACTGAAACCGACCTGTTCGGCGAACAAGCCGTTCTGTGCGGCGGTACCGTTGAACTGGTAAAAGCTGGTTTCGAAACCCTGGTTGAAGCTGGCTACGCGCCGGAAATGGCCTACTTCGAATGCCTGCACGAACTGAAGCTGATCGTGGACCTCATGTACGAAGGCGGTATCGCCAACATGAACTACTCGATCTCCAACAACGCCGAGTACGGCGAGTACGTGACTGGCCCGGAAGTGATCAACGCCGAATCCCGTCAGGCCATGCGCAACGCCCTGAAACGCATTCAGGACGGCGAATACGCCAAGATGTTCATCAGCGAAGGCGCTACCGGCTATCCTTCGATGACCGCCAAGCGTCGTAATAACGCCGCGCACGGTATCGAAGTCATCGGCGAGCAACTGCGCTCCATGATGCCTTGGATCGGTGCCAACAAGATCGTCGACAAAGCCAAGAACTAAGTCGATTACTTGTACGAAAAACGCGGCTTAGGCCGCGTTTTTTCGTTTGGGTGATCGGTTCTGGTATAAAGCTGCATCGTTTGCGGTCGAACCGTCGTCCCAGACACCTGTCGAAACTTTCCACCCCGTTGCAAGGTAATGTCCATGAGCGAACGTCCCGAAGAGCCAAAGCAGGCTTCTGACGCCGAAAGCCTTCTGCCCATCGATGAGCACATCGAAGAAGGGCATGACGCTGACGGCCGTAAAGTCCGGCATCGTGGTATCTATCTTCTGCCGAATCTGTTCACCACTGCGAATCTCTTCGCAGGGTTCTATTCCATCATCAACTCGATGAGCGCCCAGAGTGCCTTGAGTGCCGGCGATTCGATTGGTGCGAGCAAGTATTTTGCGTTCGCCGCCATCGCGATTTTCGTGGCGATGGTGCTCGACGGCCTTGACGGCCGCGTTGCCCGCATGACCAATACCCAGAGCGCCTTTGGCGCCGAGTACGACTCGCTGTCGGACATGGTCGCCTTTGGCGTGGCACCGGCGTTGCTCGCCTTCGGCTGGGCGCTTGGTGACATGGGCAAGGTCGGCTGGATGGTCGCCTTCATCTATGTCGCGGGTGCGGCGTTGCGCCTGGCACGGTTCAACACCCAGGTCGGTACTGCCGACAAGCGTTATTTCATCGGTCTCGCCAGCCCGGCTGCGGCGGGAGTCGTAGCCGGTATTGTCTGGGCGTTCAGTGATTACGGCATCCAGGGTTCCAAGATGTCCTTCCTGGTTGCGCTGATGGTGGCGGCGGCTGGCATGCTGATGGTCAGCAACATCAAGTACAACAGCTTCAAGGAGCTGGACCTGAAAGGGCGCGTTCCGTTTGTGGCGATCCTTGCTGTGGTGTTGGTGTTTGCCGTCGTATTCAGTGATCCGCCGCGCATCCTGCTCCTGGTGTTCCTCGCCTACGCCGCATCTGGTCCAGTCCAATACCTGTTACATCTTCGTCGGCGTAAAAGCGCCGAGTGATGTAATTTCCCTCATACTCCGCAGTCTGTTGGTGCGCCTGTTCTCCAATGCTGCGGAGTAGCCATGCTGATCAAAGTCCCAAAAGCGTCCGACTGCCATGAGTCGGACGTCACGCCTGAATCTCTCTATCTTTCTCGACGCAATGTATTGGGTGCTGCCGTAACCGGATTGGCGGTGAGCAGTCTGCCGCGGTGGGCGGTGGCCGATGAAGCGGCGCGATACCCGGGTGTCGAGCCTGGTAAGGCACCCTCCTGGTTTGGCGAAAAGCTTCCCTCGATTCGATGGGGTGCCGTCAGCGTGAAGGATGAGGCGATCACACCGTTCAAGGACGCGACGCATTACAACAACTTCTATGAGTTCGGCACTGACAAGGGTGACCCGGCTGCCAACGCCGGTGCGCTGAAAACCGAACCCTGGAGCGTGGTCGTGGACGGGGAGGTGGGTAAGCCTGGGCGGTATGCTCTGGAAGACTTCATGAAGCCTTATCAGTTGGAAGAGCGCATTTACCGTTTGCGCTGCGTTGAGGCGTGGTCGATGGTGATTCCATGGATCGGCTTCCCCATTTCGGCGCTGCTTGGCCAGGTAGAGCCCACGTCAAGCGCCAAATTCATACGCTTCGAAACCCTGCAGGATCCAAAGAGCATGCCTGGACAGCGGTCCGGGTTCGCCTTGATCGACTGGCCTTATGTAGAAGGGCTGCGATTGGATGAAGCCATGAACCCGCTGGCAATACTGGCGGTGGGGATGTACGGGCGTGAGTTGCCGAACCAGAACGGGGCGCCTTTGCGTTTGGTCGTGCCATGGAAGTACGGGTTTAAAAGCATCAAGTCCATCGTGCGGATAAGCCTGGTGAGCGAACAGCCTAAAACCACTTGGCAGAGTATTGCCGCGGATGAATACGGTTTCTACGCGAACGTGAATCCTACGGTTGACCACCCGCGCTGGACCCAGGCTCGCGAGCGCCGACTGCCGAGCGGCCTGTTCAAGCCCAATGTGCGTGACACGCTGATATTCAACGGTTATGCGGATGAAGTCGCTTCTTTATATGCAGGGCTCGATTTGCGGAAGAATTATTGATGCGATATCCGCTCTGGCGTACAGCGGTTTTCATTTGTGCAATGGTGTGGCCGCTGCTTTGGTTGTACCAGGCCTGGCAGGATGCGCTGGGGCCTGATCCCGGCAAGGTGCTGGTTGATCGGTTGGGGTTAGGGGCGCTTGTGCTGTTGCTCATCACGCTCAGTATGACGCCGCTGCAAAAGCTCACGGGTTGGGCGGTGTGGATAGCGGTCCGGCGGCAATTGGGATTGTGGTGTTTCGCTTACGTGGTTCTGCACTTGAGCGCCTACCTGGCGTTCATCCTTGGATTTGACTGGTCGCAGCTAGGTGTCGAATTGCGCAAGCGACCGTACATCATTGTCGGGGCATTGGGTTTTTTGTGTTTGCTGTCGTTGGCTTGCACGTCCAATCGATACAGCCAACGACGTATGGGAGTTCTTTGGAAGAAGCTGCATCGCTTGGCTTATCTGGTTCTCGTGCTCGGATTGCTGCATATGCTCTGGATCGTGCGCGCCGATGTTAAGGAGTGGTCGATCTATGCATCTATAGGCGCATTGCTGTTAGTGCTCAGGCTACCGCCGCTGGCTCGTCGAATCCCGCGCCTGATCGCTAAAAAGGGTACTTCTGCCAAAAAGGCGTAATTAGTGGTTGACGGCAGATTCTGGAAGCCTATAATTCGCCCCACTTCCGGCGCAGTCGAAACGGAAAACT